>JAEEGL012765361.1_pt1 | contig 17684 bp, 12 predicted proteins | sample 9134231 | NCBI WGS metagenome assembly JAEEGL01 (sample SAMN16246548, study PRJNA631951) | gut metagenome | biome: gut microbiome; feature: rumen; material: fiber-attached | host: Bos | place: Iran: Karaj | collected 2018-10 | reverse complement strand
GCTGTTGTACATAGCAGCATGAGCATCAATAATGATAGAATTTTTTTCATAATTGTTTGGTTTTTAGTTAATAAATAATCTTGGTTTGTATCTTTTAAATGGTTTGCCAATTACGTTGGGGCAAAGGTAATCATTTATTGGAATAAACGCAAGATTTTTTTGTTTTTTTTCTAGAATTTCTAGAGGAGCTAAAAACACCAGATGTTCTAGAAGGTCAAGGTTTTCTGTTGCCGGCGCAACTTTTTTCTTAAAAATTTCGTCTAAATAGGGGTTATCTCATTTTTTGGCATTATCTTTGTAGGTTAAAACGGAAAACGATGAAGATGAGACATATCATACCCGTATTGCTGCTGGCGGTGATGTCGCTGGTGGTAACATCGTGCGGCCAGTCGCCGCTGGACAAGGCTGTGAAGCAAGCCCTCATCCAGCAGGACACCACGCAGGCACGATTCGACTCTATCTGCTCCATCATCCAGCAGAATCCCGGCCGCTACAAACAGTACCTGACCGAAGACGGGCAAATCAACCTCACGGAACTGCAGGCACTGATTGAACGCGTGGGCGGCGACTTGCGCCCGCCACTGCATTGGGACATCTCGGCATACGGCCAACAGGAGCTGTCGCTGACCATCTACTTTGAGCGCAGCGGTTCGATGGTACCCTACGACAACGCCGGCGACCGCGGCCAGCTGAAGAAGGCGGTGAACGACATCATCAACCACTTCCCTGGCAGCAAAGTGAGCATCAACATCGTCAACGACGGCATCTATCCCTACCAGGGCAGCGTGGACGAGTTCCTCAAGGACCGCAACATCTACGCCAGCACCGCCGGTGTGGGCAACTCGGCGTTCACCGACTTCCAGCAGATCTTTGGTGCGATCCTCAAGGCACAGGATGCCAGCAACGTGAGTATCGTGGTCACTGATCTCATCTACTCGCCCGCCGATGCCAGTGACGTGAGCATTGACAAGATTCTCAACGAGGAGAACAGCTTGGCGACAAGCATCTTCCGCCAGTACAAGGGCAAGTCGGTGCTTGTTCACCAACTCATGGGTGACTACAACGGCAAGTACTACCCCTACACCAACCGCCCCGTCGTGTACCGCGGTATGCGACCATTCTACTTGCTGGTCATCGCCGACACTCCGGTGATGGACCGTATGGCAGCACAGAGCGACTACGCCGAACTGATGCGCCCATCTCAGGCTCGCAACAGCTACCGCATCAACCAAGCTGAGTCAAACGTCGATTACTGCGTGGTATCTGGTTGGCAGGACGATGCTGGCCGTTACCGCGTCTCGCACAAAGAGGAAGGATTGCTCACCAAGTGTGAGCCCGACAAACAGACGGGCATTTTCTGCATCACACTGGCAGCAAATCTGGGTGGGCTGCAGCAGACCGACGCCTATCTGACCAATGCCGCAAACTATGACGTGAAGGCTCAGACCGACTTTGCGCTGCGGGTTACCCCCATCACCGACAAGATGATTACTGGCAACAATCGGCAGTACCTAGAGGGCAAGACTCACCTGCTCACGTTGACGGGCAAACTCACTGCCCCGCGTGATGAGGTGATTGTCCGTCTTCGCAACGAGTTCCCGCAGTGGGTGATAGGATCGAGCAGCAATGACGACACCAACCCCAACTCGGCGAACTTCTCGACCACGACACTGGGCCTGGAACAATGGATGCGTGGCATGCAGGACGCCTTTGGCGCTACAGGTGACTACACCACCCTTCGCCTACGCTTGGAAAAATAACAACTCATCTAGAATTAGGATATGAAAGACAAACTGGTTTATTTGTGCATAGGCATAGCCTTGACGGTGCTTTTCTTCGTGTTCCGTGAAGATGTTTACAACGCATTCTACTATGCCAGCGGGTTCAATGACCAACTATGGAATCTAGGCCTATACGACATCATCGCCATCATTACCATCATCATGGCATGGGGCGGAGCTGCAGTATACTACTATGCCATCAACTCGGTACGCTGGGACCGCTGGTGGCACTGGTTGGTGGTGCTTGCCGTCATCACCCTAGTCACCCCATCGATTTGTTACGCTGTCAACGTGCATTCGTTCAGCGAGGCAGGACTGGAGTTCCAACTTGAGGCGGCGAGCTTTGAGGTGGGCAATCTGCTCATCACAGCATTGATGTTTATCATCGCCTCGTTCTCCATGCGTTGGTGGAGCAGCAACTGCCGCCACACGCCCATCCCTCAGTAAGGTGATTTCCTCGCCCCCCCTAATTCCCCCCTAAAGAGGGGGACTTACTGATGCTGTGACCAATTGAAATCAGACAACAATTACAACGCCGACAACGAAAATAACAGATAAGAGATTACAGATTATAGATAATAGATAATTCTTAATTGTTAAATGTTGTCTAGGTTGTCTGAAAGCAGCGAGGCAGATTAATTCTCCATTCTCAATTCTCAATTCTCAATTTTTATTGGAATATGCGATTGTTTTTATTTGCAATAGGTGGCACCGGTTCCAGGGTGCTGAAGTCACTGATTATGCTCTCGGCGGCGGGTGTGCGTCCCGTTGACGAGAATGGACGGCCTGTGCCCAATGTCGAAATCGTGCCTGTCATCATCGACCCGCACAAGAGCAATGAGGACCTCAAACGCACCGAGGCTCTGCTCACCGCCTACCGCGAGTTGCGGCAGCGGCTCTACGGTAACGCGGTGAATGCCGACGGCTTCTTCGCCACGCGCTTCGTCACCCTGCGCGAGATCATGAGCGAAGGCTCTATCCAGCTCAACGACACGTTCATCTTCAACCTGGGGGCCGTAGAACGGGAGAAATTCCGCGACTTCATCGGCTACGACACCATGAACGAGGCCAACCAAGCGCTGACCTCACTGCTGTTCGCCGACTACCAACTTGAGAACAAGATGAACATCGGCTTCGTAGGTTCGCCGAACATCGGCAGTGTCGCGCTGAACGAAATCAAGGATAGCGACGAGTTCAAGGCCTTCGCCAACGTGTTCAACCAGGGCGACCGCATCTTCTTCATCAGCAGCATCTTTGGTGGCACGGGTGCGGCGGGTTTCCCCATCATGGTCAAGAACATCCGTCAAGCCAAGAACCTGGAGATCAACAACCGCGACGTGTTGCGCAAGGCTCCCATCGGCGGTCTCACCGTACTGCCCTATTTCAACATAGAGCATAACGAGGATCATCGCATCGACAAGGCCGACTTCATCGTGAAGACACAGAGCGCGCTGTATTACTACAAGGACACCATGACGGGTGCTAACGACTCGAACCTGAACGCCATCTTCTACGTCGGCGACCAGGAGGTCAGCAAGCCCTACACCTACGACCCTGGCGAGCATGGCCAGCGCAACCGCGCCCACCTCGTCGAGATGGTAGGTGCCTTGGCACCGCTCAAGTTCGCGGGAATGCCGCTGAACCGCCTGAGCGACCCCGATGGATTCCCCTTGCAGACCAGTGCGTTTGAGTTTGCCCTTGACAAGGACGAGCGCGATGTCAATTTCCTTACCCTGCGTGCCACCACCCGCCGGTTGGTCTATGACCCGATGGTACGTTTCCATCTGCTCTTCCTCTACCTGCGCACGGGCTTCCGCGACCAAGTGGGGCAGGGATTCACTGAGGATGCGCCCAAGATCAAGAGCGACTTCCTCAATTCCCAGTTCTATCGCACGCTCACCGACGAGTTCATGCGGGCATACGTTGACTGGCTGGTTGAGATGCACGATAACAACCGCTCGGTGAGTCTGTTCAGTCTGGGCGAGACCGACATGAACCGTGCCATCAACGCAGTGGGGACTCGCAAGTCACTGCTTGGCCGCAAGAATGTTGACAACAATGTCTTCAAGGCCGAGATGAACCGCTTGAGTCGCGATGCCCGCTATAGCGAGCACACTGTCGAGTACAAGCTGCTTGACCTCTTCAACCGCGCCGCCCAACGCATCATCAACGAGCGGTATGAAGCCATCAATTAGCGAAATTCCGAAGCCCCCCTCAATCCCCCCTGAAGAGGGGGAGGCTCTGTGAGGCTGTGACCAATTGAAATCAGACAACAATTACAACGCCGACAACAAGAATAACAGATAATAGATTACAGATTATAGATTATAGATTACAGATTATAGATAATTCTTAATTCTTAAATGTTGTCTAGGTTGTCTGAAAGCAGCGAGGCAGATTAATTCTTAATTCTCAATTTATAATAGAATCATGAGCGAGATATTATCATATAGCAACAAGACGTCGCGGGGCGGTAATGAGGACTGGATTCCCGTGGAACCGTACCAGGACGATGACATCGCCCGCATCAAGGACCCGGACGGAGGGCTGAGCCGAAACCCCCGCACCGCTATTCCCAGTCCGTTTGCCCAGCTTGACTTGGTAAAGAATGCCTTCGCGCAGTTGGCAAACCCCAACCTGCGCGGTGCGGCGATGAACGAGCGGTTGGTGTCGAACGCGTTGGACGTGATGCAGCTGCTGTTCGACTTTGAGAACCACAAGGACTACCTGCGCATCGTGCGCTGGAACCGGGACGAGCAGTTGCAACAACTCAAGGCCGACCCCACACATCGGCTCTATGGCGAGACCCTCGAACTGTTCCTTGCCAGCGACACCGTCTATAACTTTGACGACCTGCAGGATTGGTACATCCTCATGTACGACAACATGGTGCTGGGCGGCACCAGTCCGTCTTCACTGGTGATGGCCGCTCCCGTCAGTGGCCCCGTCGATGCCATCAAGGTGGAGCAGGGCGTGACCCTTTTCTCGACCGACCGCCCGCTGTGGCAACGCGACGAGGATTTTGTCTACTACCTCTACCTGCTGATGAACGCTTACCCCGTGCTTCGCCAGCGCGTAGGCTGCGTCTATAGCTACATGATCCACAACATCGACTACCTGCGTCGCCAACGTCCTGAGCTCTACCGTCGCATTACCGATGTGGTGCCCAATCTCAACGCGCTGAGCCACGACCTGGCGCAGAGCGTGCTGGAGCGGCTGGAGCAGACCTTCGACCGCTTTGGCGGGAACGACGATGTGAGTGTGTTGGGAGCACGCTTCTACCATAAGCGCGTGCTTGACATCCGTACCGGTGCGGCGCAGAGCGACTTCGTCATCCAACCCACCATGCCGCAACCCGAGGGCACCATCATGCCTCTGGTATTGCGCACGGGCTTTAATGGTTCGGTGGAGCACTACCGCTACATTGACAAGGAGTGGGACAGCGCCACCGAGGTGCTTGCCAACGGACTCCCGCTGGCCGAGCGCAAGTTGCCCGACACCAGCATCCAGTACCCCTTCCTCACCACCGACGACCTGCTCACGCCTGACCTGGTGCGGTTGAGCAACGCCATCGACACCGACCACTACTTTGACGGCAACCTACGACCCAATGGCCTTACTGCCACACGCGGTTACTTATTGCCGCTGAAACCCGAGTTCTTCAGGTGGTTCACGGCGGCCGACCTGCGTGGGCGTGTGGTGGGGCGCAACATGATGGACATTGAGGAACTGAGCGACGGCAGTGTTCAGGTGACCCTGCGCATCCCCATCAGGAAGCGCTGCATCGAGCTGACGCGCCGTTACCTCACCACGAGTGACCCCACCTGGCAGTGGGACGAGCGTCGTGGCACGGGCCGCATGGTTGACGCCATCATGAGTGTGAGCATTTTCCCGTTTGTACGCACTGACCGCAACGATGACTATACCGTACAGCTGTTCTCCATGATTCCTGATGGCCAGGTGTCACTACGCTTCTTGCGCGACAGAGGCACCACAGCTGGCATCAATGCTTCCGACAAAGTGCGGCGTAGCGGCGTACCTACTACTGCCTACTACGACATCAGCGGCACCTGGGACTATGCCGAGGCTACTGTACGCATGCCTTTGGGCAACTTCCCCGGTGTCATCTTGCCGCAGTGGAAACCCTATACCCCCTCGGCCCGTGAGTTGGTGTTCGCAGTCGATTTCGGCACCACCAACACGCATGTCGAGTGGGGCGACCGCGGTCAGACATCACAGCCCCTGACTTTCGAATGGAGCAGCGGCCAGGTGCTTATCGCATCGCTGCTCAAGCAGGGTGGACTAGATATCGCCGAGCAGCTGCAGCGCATCGAGTTCCTGCCGAGGGTCATTGACTCGGTCTACGGTTTCCCGCTGCGCTCGTCGCTGGCACGCAATCAGGGCAGTGACGGTGGTAACAAACTGTTCCACGACCTGAACATACCGTTCCTCTATGAACGCAAGTTCTTTGACGGCTATGAAGTGACCACCAACCTCAAATGGATGGGCGACACCACGTTGGCGCGCGAATTCCTGCGCGAGCTGATGCTGCTCATCAAGGCCAAGGCGTTGCTAGAGAATGCCGACCTGAGCCGAACGCAGGTCATTTACTTCTATCCCGTGAGTATGGGCGGCAGTGACCGCCGCAAACTGCAAGATGCTTGGGAGGACCTCTACCGCACTTATATGGGCAGTGACCTCACACACCTGCAAGCCTATCCCGAAAGTATCGCACCGGCATTCTACTACAAGCAGGCAGCTGTGAGCGGAAGCAGTTATGTGAGCATAGACATTGGTGGCGGAACTAGCGACATTGTCGTCTACCAACCCACCACCGACCGACTGGGAAGCGTGCCCACCGCCATCTCCTCGTTCCGCTTTGCCGGCAACGCTCTGTTTGGCGATGCCTTCGGCGAGCGGGATGCCGACACCAACCCCTTGCTCCAGCACTATAGCCAGTACTTCACGCGACTCATCGAGAACGACCGCACTTCGGGCATCAGCTACTTGACCAGCATCCTACAAGGCATCATGCGACAGAAGCGCAGCGAGGACATCAACGCGTTCCTGTTCTCGATTGAGAATGTCGAGGAGCTGCGCAACCTGCGCGATATCGACCGCAACCTGTACAGCTATAACACCCTCTTGCGCAACGACGAGCAGCGCAAACTGGTGTTCCTCTACTACTACTCCGCACTCATCTACTATATTGCACGCATGATGCGCGAGCGCGGCTTTGAGAAGCCCAAGCAGGTATACTTCAGCGGCACGGGTTCCAAGGTTCTGAACATCGTGGGCAGCCACGGTCAAGTCGAAGAATTGACGCAACGTATCATCGAGCGCGTCTTTGACGAGCAGTACACCGAGAACTTTGAAGTGAAAGTGGAGACCGAGTGCCCCAAGCAGATTACTTGCCGAGGCGGCATCAAACTCGAGAACCAGCGACTGGACGGACAGGTCAACTCCAGCATCTACAGCCCACGAAATGTGGTAGGACTCAAGTACTGCTACTCGATGCTGGGCAACGAGCAACTGACCTTCGCACAGGTGAACGACTTGGGCACCCGCTCCCAACTCGTCGAACAGGTGCGACAGTTCAACGACTTCTTCGTCTCGCTGCTTGACAAGCCCACCAAGGATGATTTCGGCATTGACAACACCGTGTTGCGCATCTTTACCGACGTTGTGGGCAATGACTTGGACAACTATCTTGCCGCAGGCATCACCAGTTACTTGGGAGGACGTTATGAACCTGATGATGTGGTCGAGGACGTTCCGTTCTTCTACCCCATCATCGGCACCATCCGCTACAACCTGCTCAAGAACCTGTGCAATGAGATTATACAACGTGCACGCACGCAAGGCGATTAAATCTTGACATCACGAGAATAAATTAGAGTCACGAATTTTCGAATTATCGAATGCTCATCTACTTGTCTGCTCTTTTACTCGTTTACTAAAATATGAAAAAACTCATCATTTCATGCCTGGCATGCGTAGCGATGTTGGCGGCCATGGCACAAAACGACAGTACCGCACTGACCCCAACCCAGTGGCAACATGCATTGGCGGTCATAGCGCAGTATGAGGCCCTTAACGATGGCTATGGCCAGAAGTCCGAGACGTTTGAGACGCAGTCACCGCAAGGCTATACCCTTGATGACCTGGATGCCACCTACCGCCCTCAGGCAAAGTGGCAAAGCGTATACAACCGTCTGAAAGCATTGGAGAACGATGGCGGAACAATGGCGCGCATCAAGGAGTTGGCCGGCCCATTGGCACAGCATGTCGAGCGTGACATGAACGCTTATCTCAAGAAACAACCTGCATCGGAGCCAGAAGTGGCAGCCGCCGATACGGCGGCACCAATGCCCGACACCCTTGCCGTGACCGATGTGACGCAAGAACCTGTTGCTGAAGAAAAGGGAAGCTTCAACGGGCACCTGCTCTTCGACATCCTGCTGGCACTGGTGGCACTAGGCAGCTTGGCACTGGCATGGCTTAACCGCAGTGAACTGAACAAGTTGCGTCGCGCAACCCGCAGTGAGTTGGAAACCAACAATGAGAATATGCAGCAACTGGCCAACGATGTGTCGCAACACGTCAAGGCATTGCTACTGCGCGTGGGCAACATTGAGGCCAACCAGCGCGTGATGAAACCGCGCCAAGTGGCACGTCATGACGAGCAACAGACCGAAGTACCAGCCAAGCTCGACGAGCAACCCACCGAACGAACCCACTACCTGTCGAAGCCCGATGACAACGATTGCTTCAATCGAGTCAGCGATGAGTTTGAACTGGGTAACTCGTTGTTTGTGCTCACTACCACTGACGGTGTTCACGGCACCTATCAGGTGATTGATAACCGCGACGTGCACCGCTTCGCATTAATGATGCCCACCGAGAACCTGACTCGCGCTTGCTCGGGCAACGCCATCCAGATGTCGGCGGGCATGACACGCATCATCACTGACCGTCCCGGCGAAGCCTTGTTTGACAACGGCCAATGGCGCGTCATCGTCAAGGCCATCATCCACTACGAAGCCTAGTAACCCTCCTTCAATCCCGAAGCCCCCCTCAATCCCCCCTAAAGAGGGGGAAGCTGCAACTTAATAAGTCCCCCCTCTTTAGGGAGGATTGAGGGGGGCGAGACCAAAAATTCTTTAATGACCTGGAAGTGTCCTAATTGTAGTAAGCGGGTGGAGTTCTCTGTGGAGCAACTCGCCGAGACACGCGGCGTGGTCGTGTGTCCCCAGTGCCTGTCGAGTGACAAGGTACCGGGCTACGACACACCCCAACCACAACCGTCCAACAAACCCCAAGAATCTCCTAAACCTATACGACAAAAAACACCCGCCATGAATGCCACACCACCAGCGCATAAGGCTAAGCCTACCCCACCCCCGCATCGGTCAAAAATCTCGTTCAGCAACCAGTCGGCTTCTGCTGACACACCACCCGCCAAACCTAAAAAATCTGGTGGGAAAAAGAAGAAAAGCAAGAAGTCCTCAAAGGGCTTCTTCGCTCCCAAGTCAGCGCTAGGCTGCCTGTGGCGGTCGGTGGTGTACACGTTGCTGTTTCTTATCATCTACATCATCTTCGGGCTGCTGCTGCAAGGGATTTAAGAAGTTTATAGTTAATAGTTACAAGTGGGGAAAAAACTGCAAGGTTGCAGAAATTCTGCAACCCTTTTTTTATGTATTAACTTTGCATCGTCAACAAGGACAAGCAATCTAGATTATAGATTATAGATTACAGATTATAGATTATCCTTTTTAAAACAAACGACGATGAAGACAAAGATTTTTAATGTAATGATTTTGGACAAGAGCGGTTCGATGAGCAGTATCGCTCGTCAGGCAGTGACCGGTGTGAACGAGACGTTAGCGAGTATTCGCAGCCAGCAACTGAAGAACCCCGAGCAGGACAACTATGTGACGCTCGTCGCCTTCTGCGGCTGTGAGCTGAAGACCATCTACGACCAAGTACCCATTGCTGAGGTGAAGGATCTCACCGATCGCGACTATCGTCCGTGCTGCATGACTCCGCTCTACGATGCCGTTGGCACTACGATTACCCGTATCCACCAGTTGGCTACGGCCGAGGACACCGCAGTGGCCGTGACCATCATCACCGATGGCTATGAGAACGCCTCGCGCGAGTATACGCACCAGGCATTGCAGTCGCTCATCGGCGCCTACAAGGAGGAAGGATGGCTCTTCGCCTATATCGGTGCCGACCACGATGTCGAGGCAATTGCCTACGGCCTGCACATCGACAATGCCATGCGATTCGAAAAGACCGAGGAAGGCACCAAGCGCATGTTTGCCAAGAATAGCCGCGCACGCTCCAGTTGGGCGGGACGTGTGATGGCATTTATGGCCGAGCCTTGTGCATCGCTCGATGAGAAGCGCTCACACCTCCAGGAAGCCTCATCAGGCTTCTTCGACCAGGATGACGAAGACGATCAATAGTCCTCACAACATCTTAAAATTGAGAATTGAGAATTAAACTTCATGCTCACTTGAAAGACACACGCTGTTAGCAAAAACACACGCAAGCCGCGCCTGGAGTCCCAGGCGCGGCATTTTATCCTTACTTATGAAAACTACAGTTTTTCGCCGTAGAGGAGGTCGCCAGCGTCGCCTAAGCCGGGGACGATGTAGCTGTGTGCATTGAGGATGTGGTCGAGGTCGCAAGTCCAGATGGTGGTGCGGTCGTTGGGCAAGGTGCGCCTGACCCAGTCGATGGCCTGGTCAGTGGCGATGATGCTTGCCACATGGATGTGGCTAGGTTCACCGCGGGTAAGCAGGGCGCGGTATGCTAACTCCATGGAACGTCCCGTGGCCAGCATGGGGTCGGTAAGGATGAGGGTCTTGCCCTCAATGCTAGGGCTGGCAAGGTACTCGATGTTCACGTCAAATTCGTCACTTCCCTCGCGGTACTCACGATATGCACTGACAAAGGCATTCTCGGCATTGTCCAAATAACTGAGGAAGCCCTCGTGCATCGCAAGACCGGCGCGCAGGATGGTAGCAACCACGACTTTGCTCGAGATGATGGGTGTTTGTGCCGTCGCCAGCGGCGTTTCGGTGGCAATGGTGGTGTAGTCCAGGCGCTTTGAAATCTCGTAGGCCATGATTTGGCCCAAGCGATGGACATTCAGGCGGAAACGCATGCGGTCGCGCTGGATGTCGCGGTCACGCAACTGCCGCATGTAGTGGTTGACCAACGAATGCTGGTCGCTAAGGTTGATAAGTTCCAACTTTGTTTAATTGAGAATGGAGAATTGAGAATGGAGAATAATTAGCTGGCTGTGAATTGTGCATTAATAAGAGATTTCCTTAGCAAGGTAGATGATGGTGGGGAAGTGGTCGCTGAAACCGTTAACAAACACACCGCCCGAATAGGTGCGGAGCGGGTAACCCTGCCGGTCTCCTTCCTTGGTCTTGAGGAACTCGCGGTTGAGGACCTCGGCACGCACGAAGGTCAGTTGGGGCTTCTCCTTGCTCTCATAGTAACGGGTGAAGTGGCCAGTCATCACAATCTGGTCGAACAGGTTCCAGCCGCCCTTGTAAGCAAGTGTGCCGATGCCCTTGTCCAGAATCTTCCACCAAGGGTTGTAAACCCCATAATTGTCGACCACGTCCTTGATCTCGCGGCGGGCGTTCAATGCGCGTGAGCAGCTGGGGTCTTGAGGGTCATCATTGAGGTCACCCATGAATATGATGCCTTGGTCGGGGTCGTCGCGCAGCAGCGAGTCGATAGTCTGTCGTGCCATCTCTCCAGCCGCCTCACGCAGGTAACTCGATGCCTCTTGTCCTCCCAGTCGTGAAGGCCAGTGGTTGACCATCACAGTGACTTTGTCGCCGGCGAGCACGCCTGTGACACACAATTGGTCACGAGTGCGGAAATCCTCGCTGAACAGGTCACCATAACCCAGCGCGTCAAAATAGCGTTTCTCCAACCGCTGGTTGGTGACATTGAGAACCTTGAACAAGCGGGGGTTGTAGAGCAGGCCCACGTCCACTCCGCGGCGGTCGGGACCGTCGTGGTGCACAATCTGATAACGACGCGACTTGATTTCAGGCTGGCGCACCAGGTCTTGAAGCACAGTGATGTTCTCAATCTCGCTCACGCCGATGATGGCGGGGCCATCGGGCGTGCCAGCAGTAGTGATTTGGGCAATGGCGTATGCCATATTATGCTGCTTCTGCCAGTACTTCTCGTTGTTCCACTGTCGGGCGCCAGCAGGCGAGAACTCCAGGTCGTAGGTGCCGTTGGTGTTGATGGTGTCGAACAGGTTCTCAAGGTTGTAGAACATCACACCATACAAGTTGTATCTGCGGTCTTGTGCCACCAATGGCAGCAACATCAATGCCGCAAGTGCGAATAAGGCTAATTTTTTCATTTCGTCGACGTTTTAGATATTTTGGCAAAGGTACGAATAAGCGAGCGAAAAACAAAAAAAAACTTTATTTTTTTTTGCTTTTCCGAGCGAGAGTATCTTGGGCGTAGCCAAAGGTACGTAAAAAATGTCAATCAGCAACTACTGATTGACATTTTTTTCAAAAGATTTTTAAGGCCTTTGAATTTAGCTAGCAGCTAACTGCTAAAGGCTAATATCTCACTTGATGCAGCCCAGTTCGCGTCCCACCTTGATGAAGGCTTCGATGGCCTTGTCGAGGTGCTCACGCTCGTGACCGGCGCTCAACTGCACACGGATGCGCGCCTGTCCCTTGGGTACGACGGGATAGTAGAAGCCAGTGACATAGATGCCTTCTTCCTGCATGCGTGCAGCAAAGTCCTGTGACAATTTGGCGTCATAGAGCATCACAGCACAGATGGCACTCTGCGTCGGCTTGATGTCGAAGCCGGCAGCCATCATCTTGTCGCGGAAGTAGTTGACGTTGTCGACCAGCTTGTCGTGCAGCGCGTCACTCTCTTTGAGCATCTTGAACATCTCGATGGATGCGCCGACGATGCCCGGTGCAACCGAGTTGCTGAACAGGTAGGGACGGCTGCGCCGACGCAACATGTCAATGATTTCCTTGCGACCCGTGGTGAAGCCACCCATGGCACCACCGAAGGCTTTGCCCAATGTGCCTGTGAAGATATCAATGCGGCCATAGAGGTCAAACTGCTCGGCCACGCCGTGACCAGTCTTGCCCACGACTCCTGCCGAATGCGACTCGTCGACCATCACCAGCGCGTCATACTTCTCGGCCAGGTCACAAATCTTGTCCATCGGTGCCACGTTGCCGTCCATCGAGAACACGCCATCGGTGGCGATAACACGGAAACGCTGCTCCTGCGCCTGCTTGAGGCACTCCTCCAACTCGGCCATGTCGGCGTTGGCATAGCGATAGCGTTTTGCCTTGCACAAGCGCACGCCGTCGATAATCGAGGCATGGTTCAGTGCGTCACTGATGATGGCATCCTGGTCGGTGAGCAGCGCCTCGAACAGACCGCCGTTGGCATCGAAGCATGAGCCATAGAGGATGGCATCGTCGGTGTGGAAGTAGTCGGCGATGGCGGCCTCCAGTTCCTTGTGCAAGTCCTGCGTGCCGCAGATGAAGCGCACGCTAGACATGCCATAGCCGTGGGTCTTCATTGCCTCGGTAGCGGCAGTGATCAGGCGAGGGTTGTTTGACAAACCCAGGTAGTTGTTGGCACAGAAGTTGAGCACGTCGCTGTCGGGGCGAACCTTGATGGCGGCACGTTGCTCGGTGGTGATAATACGCTCGTTCTTGTAGAGTCCGGCAGCTTGGATGTCGGCCAGTTCCTGCGTGAGGAACTCTTTCATTTTACCATACATGTTGGTTAGACTTTAGACGTTAGTTTTTAGACGTTAGTTCTCGGTTAAATGGGGTGTTATAGACCATCTAGACAGTCTAGAAATACTAGATGCTTTAGATGATTTGGTTTATTTGAGGCACAAAGTTCTAAAAAAATCACGACATGAGAAAAAAAACACGCGAAAAAGTGCATTTTTTGTAATCCTTTTCGTACCGTTGGCTGCGCCTAAGATACTTCCGCTCGGAAGAGCAAAAAAAAATGCGATTTTTTTTTGCTCTTCGCTCGCTTATTAAATAAATTTGGCTGCACCTTAACAAAAACAAAATAAATTGTTGTTTTTGTATTCGGTTTGCACAAATTTTCGTACCTTTGCAACCGTCTTAACAGAACCATTAACAGTATTACATAGATAAAACGATGAAAAACGTGTTGGTTATCGGCTCGACAGGCCAAATTGGCTCAGAGCTGACGATGAAATTGAGAGGTATCTACGGCAACTCCAATATCGTTGCCGGATACATCAAGGGTGCCGAGCCCAAGGGCGAACTGCTCGAGTCGGGACCCGCCGAGGAAGTGGACATCACCAATTCACAGCAAATCGCCGATGCCGTGCACAAGTACAAGGTCGACACGATTTACAACCTAGCGGCACTGCTCAGCGCCGTGGCCGAGGCCAAGCCATTGTTGGCGTGGAAGATCGGTATTGGTGGCCTGATGAATACGCTGGAAGTGGCGCGCGAACTGAATTGCGCCGTGTTCACACCCAGCTCGATTGGCTCGTTCGGCCCCAACGCCCCCAAGGACGGCACTCCGCAGGACACTATCCAGCAACCTCGCACGATGTATGGCGTGACGAAGGTCTCTGGCGAGTTGCTCAGCAACTACTATGCGATGAAGTTTGGTGTCGACACGCGCTCGGTTCGTTTCCCGGGCCTCATCAGTTATGTTACCCCTCCGGGCGGAGGAACGACTGACTATGCCGTCGACATTTATTACAGCGCGGTCAAGGGCGAGAAGTTCTCCTGCCCCATCAAAGCCGGCACATTCATGGACATGATGTATATGCCCGACGCCTTGCGCGCCGCCATCGAGATTATGGAAGCCAATCCCGATCGTCTCGTGCACCGCAACTCGTTCAACATTGCCTCAATGAGCTTTGATCCCGAGATTATCTACAAAAAGATTAAGGAGTATGTTCCCGACTTTGAGATGGTCTATGAGGTTGACCCGCTGCGCCAGGGCATCGCTGACAGTTGGCCCAACCGCCTGGACGACACTTGCGCCCGCGTAGAGTGGGACTGGCAGCCTGAGTACGACCTCGATGCCATGACGCGCGACATGCTCGAGAAGCTCCGCATCAAGTTCGGCAAGTAAGACATAAGTCTTTTATTAAGACAGAAGAACAAAAGAACAAAAGTAGCACCGCCTAGCTGTATCCAGCCAGGCGGTGTTTGTCTACATATTAATCTGCGTAATCTGCGTGAGATTATGGGACGATGACCTTACGGGCGGTACCGTCGCTCATCTTGACGATGGCGACACCTGAGGTGCTGGCATCAACACGCTGTCCAGCCAGGTTGTAACGCGCCACCTCATGGGCAGTACCACTACCCACGGTCGCTACGCTCGAGTAAGCGAGGTTGTCGATGCGGAACGCGGGACTAATCACCTGCTCTTGCCAGTTGCCCGACGCGTCAACCAATCGAAACTTCAGGTCAAACCAACCTTGTTCACCCTGCCCGGTCACCTCGGCCAGTGAGCCGCGATAGAAGTAACCCCAGCCTGGCTCTTGGTACAGTTCGGGAATCTCCTCCACGGTCAGCTCATTCCAATCCTCACTTCCGTAGGGGGCATATTCCACAGTCACATCCACAGGTTGGCAATTCCATGTATTCACAGATAAACCATATAGATTGATTCCGTAGTGATAGTCGAAGTCGCTGGCATAGAACTCCATCGTGCCTTTATCGGCAGTAGCGAAACGGTCGGTCACACCGCCCTCATTGTTTTTGAAGTGCAACATCTCAATGCTGGGCGGGGTCATATCCGCTTGGTTCTGGTCAAAATAGACTGTGGTGGTGTTCTTTCCAGACATTCCATCCACATCTATATCAGTATTGATGGCGGTGTATTCGCAAATGCCTTTTTCTTCGGGCATAAAAGTTTGTAGGTCAACTTCTTCACCATTGAACATCAAAGTGTTCGTTACATCTACATTTCCGCATAAACGAGTTTCACCATATCGACCCACGTAAAAATTTGTAATTCCAGCAAAATAAATACGGCCAAAGCTCTCAAAATTCGCCACCCTAACTGCATTGATGGGACAACTGTTGTTCAAGATTCCTAACCCTTGGTCGGCAGGATAGGTAAACGCTTCTGGGGTGGGCAATAATTTCATGATTTCAAAACCATATTCATCTATATCATTATATAGAGCATTAGGAATCACCATCCCACCAGTAATTCCATTTGTAGCTGCCATGTGGTGGCCGACGTTGGCAAACATTTTTTGTCCATCGTTGACCCTGAGTGCTGGGCCTAACCACCTTTCAGGAATATAATAATTTTGATACATATCAACTGCGCAATAGTCATTAAAGACTGGTTGAATCAGAATGTTCCATTCTGGCAAATTGGGGTCTGTGTAAGGAATATTTGCCCATACCTCGAAGTTATAAACGTCACTTGGTTTTGCTCCTGCCGAGTCAAAAAAGATTCCAGAGAACTGCCAATTATTGTCATTATCAATTGACCAGAACATACTTTCAAATCCACATCCGTCTTGTTGAGAACCGTAAGGAGTGTATTTGTAGTTGTATGTTTGTTGCACATAGTTATTGGGGTCATTCTCAAAGCCCGTTTTCACATCATCGCTTGAGAAGTAGCACCAATAGGACTTAGAAAGATCTTCGGTCACGGCAATTCTCTTCTGGATGAACACAAATCGGTCACTGATATCATTCACATAGATTTTAAAAGGAATAGAACGTGATTCTTCGTCAAGCATAGGACCAGAAAAACCTCCTTTGGAATTCATTAGACTGCCTATTATACCTTTCAACCACAATTCAGTCATGACATAAGTGGCACCAATATCGCCTTCTTCATCCAACACGAATTGGCCATTAGCATCAAAGTGTCCCAAACCATGCTTCAACAACTCGCCGTCCGGGCCATAATTCTTCGTGGTAAGGCAATTTGTGCAAAACTCAGGATTGAAAGTCAAGGTTACATCAGCTTTTATTTCATATTGCTCATAGATTACATAATAAGGCATAAGCCCTTCACCGTTATTAAAACAGGTGATGATGTCATAGGTGCCTGGTTCCACTTGCCCTTGATACACACCTTCACCATTGTCATAAAGACCCATTTGTACCATATATCCATTAAGACTGAATCCATAAAGACCGACGAATCGAGGAGCCCCAAAAAGGTCGGGGTCATATTCCAGGTTAGCGGTCACGGTGCACATTCCGCCCTCTGCCTTGGCAACATCTGCTTTTGCGGGTTTGGGCATTTGTTTCTGGCTGGAGTAGGACATGATGTTCACGTGGGTGTTCATCTTACCTGATGGGCAGTAGACATCGCACGCTTCGGTGGGCTGAAGCCCTTGGGCCATCGTTGTCATGCCCAGCAACAACACACATGCCAGTGCGGTTGCTCTGAATTGTAGTTTTTTTGTCATAAGATTAGTTTTTAGACGGTTAGTAAAACAGATTGTCACTGCAAAATTACTGCCGCCACTGAAACCTGTCAAATTTTTCGGCATCAGAGATGGGTTAATTTACACATTGGCACAAAACACAGCATGATTGCACTACAATGTCCTGTCTTGATTTGCAAATTAAGACAGGACAAATTGCTGATAATCAAATTATTGAATGTGGTCTATATCAGAACTCATTTATCCTCCTATTCCCATACTATAATCCTCCCCCCTTAACTCGGCTTTTTTGCAAGTTAAGGGGAAAAAATAAGTGATAATCTTCCCTTAACTCGGTTTTTAGGGGCGTTAAGGGGTAGGAATCTGTTCTTCATGATGTATCAATTACTGCTGTCTAACTGACAGCTTTTTCTAGTATAGGTCATATCCTTCTC
>JAEEGL011669613.1_pt1 | contig 17685 bp, 10 predicted proteins | sample 9134231 | NCBI WGS metagenome assembly JAEEGL01 (sample SAMN16246548, study PRJNA631951) | gut metagenome | biome: gut microbiome; feature: rumen; material: fiber-attached | host: Bos | place: Iran: Karaj | collected 2018-10 | reverse complement strand
GTTCGGTGGAATCTTTGCAGCAATCTTTTTTAGAATCTATGGAGCATTGAACACTCATGAACAGTTCTACAAAGCGCTTGCCGGCATCCTTCAGTCCTGCCTTGATCATATCGTTCACACCGTTGGAGGTCAGCGTAGCACCCGTCACACAGTCCACCTGCGTCGTGGGATCCTCCACGTTCTTCACCACGGCGAGGGCCACTTCGCTACCGTCGGCTGGGTCGACGAAGACCTTCTTGCCGATGAACTTCTCCTGCCACTTCTGCGAGTCCTTGATCTCGGCACCCAGGCCGGCGGTCTCGCTCTCGTGGTTGAAGTAAGCACCGTAGACAACGGGATCCTCATCGCCGTGGATGGAGATGTAACCGCTGATGCCGCCCCAGAGGCCCATGCCCTTCAGGGATACGACGAGGATGTCCTCACCGTCAATCTCGCAGGCATAGTATTTCTGACCATCAATCTCGCCCTCGTTCTTCACCACCTCGGCATATTTAGCCTCGGCCTCTGCGCCGTCAAGGTCGCGGATGTTGAGCGAGTAGAGTATCTGCTTCTTGATGTCCAAGGCCACGTTGGCATCCTGCATCGGCTTCAATGCCTTGAAGATGAAAGCCAGCAGGAAGGCCACGATGACCACCAGTATCGCACTATATATAATAATGTACGCGTTGCTGTTTGTATTTAACTTACTCATTTTGTACCTCCTCTCTTCATTCGTTTTGAAATATTACGCTCCACGATAAAGTGGTCGATAGTAGGAGCAAACATGTTCATCAGCAGGATGGCAAGCATCATGCCCTCGGGATAGCCGGGGTTCATCACGCGGATGATAATGGCCATGGCACCAATCAGGAAACCGTAGATCCACTTGCCACACTCTGTACGGCTGGAGGTAACGGGGTCGGTAGCCATGAAGACGGCACCAAAGCAGAAACCACCCAGAGCAAGGTGCTCATACCAGTGGATGGGAGTCATGCCGAGTTGCTCAAAGAGGAATCCCATCACTATGCCACCTACAAAGACGCTCAGCATGGTCTTCCACGATGCAATGCCCATCCAAAGCAGGATGACGGCACCGATGGCAATGGCAATGACCGATGTCTCGCCAATGGAACCCGGAATCAAACCATAAATGGCATCCATGTTGAAGACGTAGGTATCAAGGTGAGCCAGAGGCGTAGCACCGGTGAAGCCGTCGGGCAGCGTATGTCCCAGGCCGAAGATGCTGTCCTGAGCCACCCACACCTGGTCGCCGCTCATCTTCGACGGATAGGCGAAGAAGAGGAATGCACGGCAGAGGAGCGCGGGATTGAAGATATTCATGCCGGTGCCGCCAAAGATTTCCTTACCGATAATAACAGCAAAGGCAACGGCGATGGCCAATATCCACAGCGGGCACTCCACAGGGATGATGAGGGGAATGAGGATACCGCTGACGAGGAATCCCTCCTGAATCTCCTCGCCTTTCCATTGTGCCCAGGCAAACTCAATACCAAGACCAACGATGTATGAGACGAGAATCTTTGGCATGACGGCCAGAAAACCGAAGAAGAACAATTCACAGAAACTCGTTGTTTCCAGTGCTCCTGCGGCCATAGCGTTTTGATAGCCAACATTATACATACCAAATAGTAAAGCAGGCATCAAGGCGATGACCACCATACTCATAATACGCTTTGAGTCAATAGCATCGTGGATGTGTACACCGTGCTTGGCCGTTGTGTTGGGCACGAAGAGGAAGGTTTCAAATCCATCGAAGAGGCTACGGAAAGCGTGCAGTTTGCCATCCTTCTCGAAGGAGGGCTTTATCTTGTCGAGATAATTTCTTAGTGCTTTCATCTTATCATTTACGATTTACGAATTTCCAATTTACGATTTATGTCACGCATTCTCTTTACGTAAATTATTCAATCCCTCACGAACAATACGCTGGAGTTCCAACTTGGAAGAGTCGACAAACTCGGCCAGGGCAAAGTCCTCAGGAGCCACCTCGTAGATACCCAACTGCTCCATCTTGTCGATGTCGCCGGCAATGATAGCCTTGATGAGGTATTCGCCATAGATGTCCATGGGCAGCACCGTGTCGTACTCGCCGCTCATAATAATATGGCGCTCGCCGCCCTTCACGCGGGCATCGAGTGCATATTCCTTCTTGCCCAAGAGCCAGGAGAAGTAACTGCGGCTGACAGAGAACTGCCCCAGGCGCGGCATGATCCATCCCAGCATCTCGTTGTTGTCGTCGCCCTCGGGAATTACGGTAATCTCCGAGGTGTGAGCCCCCAGGAAGCCGTCCTTGGTGGTGATGCGCCCTGTCAGCACATTGCCATTGATGATACGCACAGAGTGGTCGGTATCATAACTGTTAGAGAGCAGCGTGTTCAGTTCCTGGCCCACGAGCATGTCCACGTAGCAAGGCTTCTTCACCTCGCTGCCGCAGAGAGCAATCGTGCGGGTCAGGTTTACCCTGCCCGTGTTAAACAAGCGTCCGATGAATAGCACTACTGTGGGGTCGCCTATGGTCCACACCACCTCGCCCTTGTTCACCGGGTCGATATTGTTGACCTGAACGCCAACATTGCCTGCAGGACACTTGCCCACAAAGACGTTGACCTCGACATCCTTGACGTTTGCGAGGACGGAGCCCTCGCCTACACCCAAATAAGTCTTTGCAATCTTCGACAGAGCGGTGAGTCCCGTCTGGAAGTCCTGTTCCTGGCCTTTCACCTCGTATTCGAAGTTGGCAGCCAAGGGCTTGTCGCGAAGTGCCGAGACGAAGATAGCCTTGGGCATTACTGAGGGGTTGGTGGAGATGGCGTAGGGCAACTGGTCGATGTAACCAAAGATACCAGCCTCGAGCAGCGCGTCAATGACGGCCTTGCCGTCCATCTTCTGCACATCCTTCTTGCCAAAATCCACATACTGTTGCTGACTGTCGGCCTCTACCTTGACGCAGAGCACCTTGCGACGCTCGCCACGCTCAACGGCGGTCACTTTACCGCTGACGGGCGAGGCAAAACGAATTTCGGGATAAAGTTTGTTGACAAACAAAGCATCCCCGGCCTTGACGGTGTCACCTTCGCGGACAACAACCTTGGGCGTAACGCCCTCGAAATCGTCAGGTACAAGCGCATACTTGCCGTTCGACTTGAGGCTCAATTTCGTTTCCTCGGCTTTTCCTTGAAGGTGAATGTCTAAGCCTTTGCGTAGCCTAATAACATTTGCCATTTTTAATAATATTGGTTTGAATATTCCTCTTGAGGTGCAAAATTAGTAATTTTTCAGGAATTTAACGAATAAAAGCACATAAAAATTCTGACAACGCTAATAATTGAGTATTTTTTAATAAAAAGCGGTACCTAAATGCGAACAATTGCAAACTGGAACTTACAAGTAAGAAAGAAAATCGTTGTTGCCGCAGGAAAAATTGCTGCATAGTGAAGAAAAAGTGTCAAACATGCTTGCTTTTTCAAAAAAAATGCTTACTTTTGCAAACAATTTGATATTAAATTAAGTCGTAAATAGTAAATTAGAAAAGATGTTTCCAGTAAAAATCCTCAGCGTAGACGATGAGAATGACCTCGAGTTGCTCTTGACGCAATATTTTAGAAGGAAGATAAGAAAGGGAGAATACGAATTCCACTTTGCACACAACGGCGTGGAAGCACTAACGATGATGCTCAAGCACAAGGACTTCGACATCATCCTGAGCGACATCAACATGCCCGAGATGGACGGCCTGACCCTGCTCACCAAGATCAACGAGATGCAGAACCCCGCCCTGAAGTGCATCATGGTGTCGGCCTACGGCGATATGGGCAACATACGCCAGGCGATGAACAATGGTGCTTTTGACTTTGCCACCAAGCCCATCGACCTCGACGACCTCAGCCTGACCATTGAGAAAGCCATCGAGCAGATTGACTATATCAAACAGTCGCAGGCAGAACACTCGCAACTGGAGTCGCTGAAGACCGATCTGGCCGTAGCGGGCGAGATACAGCAGGCCATACTGCCCCGCGTGTTCCCGCCATTCCCCGAGTTGTGTAGCGTGCTCGACCTGGCCGCCTCGATGACACCCGCCAAGGATATGGGCGGCGACTTCTTCGACTTCTTCCGCATCGACGACGACAGGATAGGACTCGTTATGGCCGACGTCAGCGGAAAGGGTGTGCCCGCAGCCATCTTCATGGCCGTGAGCCGCACGCTGATCAGAGCCATAGGTATGCAAGGCAACTCGCCCTCGGAAACTATCAGGCAGTCAAACGAACTACTGTGCAAGGAATCGGTCAATTGCATGTTTGTTACCGTGTTCTACGCCATCTATAATGTCAGGACGGGCGACATGCGCTACTGCAACGCCGGCCACAATCCTCCCTTCCTGACCCACAGCGACGGCAAAGTTGAGATGCTGCCCATGAGCAACAACTGCATCATAGGTGCCATCGAGGGCCTCGACTATAGCGAAGGGACGCTGAAATTAGAGAAGGGCGACGTGCTGACCATGTACACCGACGGCGTAAACGAAGCCGTGAACAACGACTTCGAGGAATACGGCGAACAGCGGTTGAGCGACACTCTGGGTCAAATGCGCGGAAAGACCTGTCAGGAAACTATCGACGGCCTGCTGCAGAGCGTCAGAACCTTTACCGACGGCGCCCCCCAAAGCGACGATATCACCATTCTTTCTGTGAAAAGGATGTGAAGTGAAGGAGTGAAGGAGTAAAGGAGTAAAGGAGTGAAGGAGGTAAAGGAGTAAAGGAGTAGGGTAGGGGCGTAGTGAAGTAAAGGAGAAAAGAAAACATGATAGTTAAAAAGGGAACAGTCATCTGGAGTCTGGCGTGTGCCTTGCTCGGCGCAGGATGCCTCTGGGCTTTCGTCCTTTATCAGCACGAAAAGGATAAGACCCTGACGCTGGAGCAGCAACTGACCGAACTGAGCCGCAAGGAAAAGCAGTCGGTCATCGTGCAGCATATCAGCACACAGATGGAGCAGATAGCACGCGACCAGCAGAGCATCAGCGACGAAAGGCGAAGGGAAGCCGAGCAGCAGACCATCGTGGCCAACCAGATGAGACAGCAGGCCGAACAGGAAAAGCGCAAGGCACAAGAGGCCGAGCAGACGGCAAGGCTGTCGGAGAGCAAGGCCGTAGAAGCCTCAAACACCGCCGAGCAGCAACGACAAATAGCCGTTGAGCGACAGCAGGAGGCAGAATATGCACGCAGCGTAGCCGACACGCTGAGTTATTTGGCTATGGCTCGAAGCCTCGGCTCCCTGGCCGTCAACCAGAAAAACGCAGGCAATGCCGAACTGGCCAACCTGCTGGCATACGCAGCCTATACCTATACCAACCGCTTCCAAGGCGACGTGTATCAGCCTGCCATCTACGAAGCCCTGGCACTAACCAGCGACAACAGCCGCAAATGGGCGGTAGCGCGAGGCTTCATTACCATGTGCCAGAACATACCGGATACTGATAACATACTGACAGTCAGCACATACGGTGAGATAGCATTACATAATACTTCAGGCAATCAACTCAAGTCGGAAACCATACTGGCCGATGGCAGATACGACTTTCGGGATGTGGCGATTTCCAACGACAACACCTTCTACGCCATCTCTTATTCAGGCGAACTGGTCAAGGGAAATCTGTTCAAAGGGCAAGAGTCGAAGGTCAAAGGACTGGAAATTATCGAAATGCCAGGGGTGGTGCATCCATACAGGATTTTCAGCCGCCCCGGCAATCTGTTGCTCATCACCGCCGAACAAAGCGTGGTGCTCTTCGACCCGGCCACACAAAAAATAGTCAAGTCGCTGGACTTAGACTTCAAAGCCAATGTAAGCGGGAAAAAGAAAGACAACATCATCCTCTTCGACGGCCAAGGTCAGATGTATAGTATTGACAAAGACCTCAGCCACATAACCCAGCAGCCCCTGCCATTCCGTCAGCCTATCATGTCCTATACCTACCAGCCTGAATCGGGACGTTCAGCCTACGGCACTATCGACGGTACCATCTACTACATCGACGCCCAAGGTAATATGCAGCGACTCATAGGCCACCGCTCCAGGGTGTCAAGGGTAAAATTCTATGGCGACAAACTCTATTCTACCAGTTACGACGGCACCGTCAGGTTCTGGAACGTAGACAACAACAAGATAGAACCCATCACCGTGCTCAACTCCGGGCAATGGATTATCAGCAGCAACTTTGACGAGGAAAAACAGCAACTATGGACGGGCGACAAAGAGGGCAACCTTACGCTGACGTTCATCATGCCGCAAATAATGGCCGATGAAGTACACAAGAAACTGACTCGCAACTTTACCCATGAGGAATGGGCCTATTATATAGGCAACAAGATACCCTACGAAACGTTTATCTCCAAAGCAAAATGAAACGCCTTACACTACATATTCTACTGGCTATATTGGTGCTCCTGCCCCTGTCGGCGAGAGCGTTCAATATTCCTTTGCTCCATAACTTCACGGCATTAGAGTATCAGGCTCACAACGTCAACTACGACATCTATGTCGACAACGACGGCATCGTATATGTAGCCAACTTCGAGGGTCTGCTCTACTACGACAAGGCCAACTGGCACATCATTCACACGCCGGGCATCACACGCCTCACCTCCCTCTACTGCGACCAGGAAGGGCGCATCTGGGTGGGGGGCTATAACTTCATGGGATATATTGAAACCGACAGCAAAGGCGCGCTGCAACTGCATGCCGTAGACACCAGCAACAAGAGCGGAGAGATAAGGGCTGCGGAAGAGAGCAAGCCCAAGGAACTGATGTTCGAGGACAGCATCTCGGTCAGCATAGTCGATGGCAACGGCCTGATAGTAATAGACAAAGACGGCAGTACGATATGTCACCTTACAGAGGAAAACGGACTATGTGACAACAACGTCAGAAATATCTCGTATGACGGACACGGCACACTCTGGGGAGCCACCGACAAAGGCATCTTCGCCCTGGCCATACCCTCGAAATACTCACAACTCACCGCCATTCAAGGACTGAAAGGCGACATTACCGACATCGAGGAACTGGACTCCACCATCTTTGTCAGTACGACTAAAGGCGTCTACAAATACGACAAAGACAACCTGACACCAGTACAGGGCATTACTCATAATTGCATACAACTCTATCAGACAGGCAACTCGCTGCTGGCTGCAACAGGCCTGGGTGTTTACAGCATATTCAAGGATGGACAGGCCAGGCTACTGTCGCAGGAGAGTGCCCTATCCGTAATGGGCACGCCCGACAGGTTCTACTGCGGCGAACTGAGCAGGGTGATGCTCTACACCAATGGGCAGCCCAGTATCGTTTCCGAGATGGAAAATGTGGTAGACATACACCAAGACAACAACCAATGTCTATGGATGCAGGACATCTACGGCCATATATGGAAGAAGCAGAAGTCTGAGGGCCGCTTCTCGCTGGCATCCGACGGCCAGATGGTGGCTACCATGATTATCAAGGACGGCAATGTAAACATCGTTTCTTCGACCGATACCATCGACTACCCGCTGTTCACCATTACCGACAAGATGGGCTACACGTGGCTCACAAACTATGAGGGCCGACACCTCTATGCCGTCAAGGACGGTAAGCGTATAGAGGCGTTTACAGAAGAGTTAGAGCCGCTGGCCAACTACAGCATCAAGGCACTCTACCATCAGAAAGACAAACTATGGATAGGCGGAGAATTCGGACTCATTACCGTAGGCCACAATTACTATGACGCATCGTTCGAGACAAAGCCGGAACTGCATATACGCAGCATCATACTCAATGCCGACAGCGTAGTATGGGGAGGATTCGGACAGATGCCCAACCCGCTGCCAACATTCGATAGTAACAGCCGGAATATCTCCATATCATACGCACTCGCATATCCCGCACTTGCAGGCGAGACACTCTATCGTCACAGGCTCAACGATGGCCAATGGTCGGCCTGGACAAACAAGACCACCGCAGCATTCCAGAACCTGGCCTACGGCGATTATGTCTTTGAAGTGCAAGCCCAGGATGCCTTTGGACGGATTACAGAGACGAGCGCCATAGAGTTCAGCATACAGTATCCGTTCTATCTGGGCTGGTACATGCAGTTGCTCTATCTGTTTATTATCGGTCTGATAGTTTATGCCTTTGCCAAATGGCGCCTGCGCAGGCTGGAACAGGAAAAGGTAAGGCTGGAAAGCATCGTGCAACAACGCACGTCGGAGGTTATACAGCAGAAAAACGAGATTGAGGAGAAATCGGTACGCCTGCAGTCGGCACTCGACGAACTGGCACAGACACAGAACGAACTCATCAGGCAGGAGAAGATGGCCACCGCAGGTAAACTGACCCAAGGACTCATTGACCGCATACTCAACCCCATGAACTATATCAATAACTTCTCGAAACTCTCATGCGGACTGCTGAAAGACCTGAAGGCAAACATTGAGGACGAAAAGGGCAACATGGACCAGGAAAGCCTGGACGACACACTCGACATCATAGAGATGCTCGACCAGAACCTGCAGAAGGTGGAGCAACACGGACTGAACACCACGCGCACGCTCAAGGCAATGGAGGAAATACTGAAAGACCGCACAGGTGGAAAGATTCAGATGGATCTCAGAACCGTACTGAAACAGGACGAGGAAATGTTGGGCAACTACTTCAAGGAGAAAATCGAAAAGTTAGGCGTCCGTGCCAAATTCTCGATGCCTGAGACGGAAGTCTGCATCAACGGTAATCCCGAATTGATGAGCATGACAATCATGAGCATTCTCGGCAATGCCATGTATGCCGTTGAGAAGAAAGCAACACGACAGCAGTACACGCCCGAAATAGTAGTTACATTGACACAGGACGAAGCAAACGCCTGCATCACCATACGCGACAACGGCATTGGCATAGAATCAGCAATCATCGACAAGATCTACGACCCCTTCTTTACTACCAAGCCTACTGGTGAGGCTGCCGGCATAGGCCTATACCTGAGCCACGAAGTGATACACGATCATGGCGGCAATATCAACGTGAAGTCGGAGAAAGACCAGTATACTACTATTACCATATCATTACCTATTCTTCAAAAATAATACGACTATGGAGAAGAAAATGGAAGACCTGAAACAGAAACTGAAGCAACAGGAGAAACTAGCATCACTCGGATTGCTCAGCGCAGGCATTGCCCACGAGATACAGAACCCCCTGAACTTTGTCATCAACTTCAGCAAGATGTCAAGCAAACTGCTTGGTGACCTGACGGACATCGTCGAGGACAACGAGGACAAAATGAGCGACGACGACCGAGAGGAAATAGACGACATCGTAGCCGACCTGAAAGAAAACATGGCGAAAATCGTGGAACACGGCGAACGGGCCATCAGCATCATTCAGGGCATACTCCTCATTTCCAGAGGCAAGGAAAACGAATTCCTGCCAACCGACGTTTGCCGTCTGGTCAAGGAATACGTGTGGCTGTCGTATCACGCCATGCGTGCCAACAACAAGAGTTTCAACATTGCCATACACGAGAACTACCAGGAAGGGGTGCCACAAATCATGGTCATACCGCAAGACCTGAGCCGTGCCGTACTCAATTTGATGAACAATGCCTGCTATGCCGTGTGGAAGAAATCGCAGATAGCACCTGCCGGCTACCAGCCAGAGGTGTCGGTCAGCGTTGCTGTTATCAACAACCCCCAACCCCCAACACCCAACACCCAACCCCCAACACCCAACCCCCAACTCGTCATCACCCTCTCAGACAACGGCGTAGGCATGACCGACGAGGTGAAGCAACGGCTCTTTGAAAACTTCTTTACTACCAAGCCCGTAGGTCAGGGCACGGGTCTCGGCATGAGCATCACCCGCGACATCGTTGAAAACAAACATGGAGGAACACTGGCATTTGAGTCCACAGAGGGCGAAGGTGCTACCTTTACTATTACCATACCCGTGAAAAAATGAGCATACGTCTACGTTTCTACCTGTTTATATCTGCTTTCTTGCTGACAACTCTACATGCTATCGGACAAGAAAACACACAGCGTCAGATATTGGAGCAAGCAGAAAACTATTATCAGATTGGACGTATAGAGCAGACAATTGACATACTGAAAGACAATATTGATATCTTTCAGGGAAACGTGAGGCAGAGTGCACTACGCATGCTGACAATATGTTGTCTGGATCTTGACAGGGAGGATGAAGCCCAGTTGTATGCCAAACAGTTGATAAAACTGAACAACTATTACAACTCGGCCAATGACCCGGCAAGATTTCAAGATCTTATCAGCAAACTCAAGGAAGGCATCATTACTACCATTACGACGGCATCAAGCCAAAGCGAAACCATCAACGAGGCACCGGCACCCATCACCATCATCACAGCAGAGATGATAGAAGAACTTGGCTACAACCGAAACCTCAACCAGATACTCGCGGCATACGTGCCGGGCATTGCCGAGATAACCCCCATGCAGGAAGGACTAAACCTGTCGATGCATAGTGCCTACGCCATGGAGCAGGAACTCATACTCATCATGGAAAACGGGCACAGGCTGAACACACGCTTAGATAACAACGGACCTACCAATTACTCCATCAGCACAGAAAAAATAGACCATATAGAAGTGCTCCGCGGGCCGGCATCGTCGCTCTATGGAAATGTGGCAGTATCGGCGGTGGTCAATATAATAACCAAAAGCGGAAAGAGTATCAACGGGGTTAAGGCAAAGTACGGCTATGGCACATTCAACACCAATAAGGCCGACCTCACCATGGGCACACAGTTTATGGATGCCGACATCTTCGTATGGGCATCACTCTACAACTCTGACGGGCAACTGCGCCATTTCAACGACGGAGAAGGCTACCTGAAGAATTTCGATTATTCTAACGAGGTGGAACAGTTCGGCACATTAAAAGAAGTACATGCCAATCCCGACAAGATATATGTCGATGCCTTCAAGGATACACCCTCTTACGATGTGGGACTTACCTTCCAAATGAAAGGCTTCAACCTGCTATTTAGCAGAAAGAACTCAAAGAAAGTGCAAAGTTTCACATATTATAGGGGAGGATATGAATACGACAAGTATTTCCCCATCGGCGGCATGATGCCTGGCTATGGGGTTGAATCGACCCATGCAGAAATAGGTTATGCCCATCAGTTCAAGAACATTCACCTAAGCGGCTCCGTCTATAGCGACTGGTACAATAATTCTGTATATGATGTTGACGAAGACTCGTGCATGTTGTATTCAATCAAAGTCAATTCAGCGGATGAACCTATACTCGATGAATACGGCCAGATGCAATATGAAGATACAACCACAAGAGTAGGTAGTTTTACCTACTTTCAATTCAGGGAGCAAAATATGGGCGGCACCGTGAAGGCAAGCACCAACTACCGGCTTGGGAAGACGAAGGGCAACATCATGGCTGGCCTACAGTATGAGTATTTCTCCTACATTTCCAGATACGAACTGAGTAGTTCCAATGAGTCTTACCCAAGAATCGGTGGGGGATACCTAGACAAGAATGTCATCTCTGACGTTGACGCGGAAAGTATACTGTCGTTTTTTGTGCAGGACAAACACTATATCATGCCGCAACTCATCCTGAATGCCGGATGCCGCTATGACATCAAAGACCGTAACAACCAAGGCATCTACCGCACATTTTCGCCACGACTGGCATTGATGTATGTACCATCAGACAGATTCAGCCTCAAACTATCATATTCAGAGTCATTTGCCGACCCCTCGTTTTACTTACGCCAGATATTGAGAAGGGAATCGTTTACCATGGACCCGCAGCATCTGACAGCAGTACAACTGACTGCCATGGGAAACATGCCGGCGATGCACTTGCATTATGAGGTCAACCTCTTTCACAATAAATACACAAACCTCTTGTGCTGGGAATTCAGGGATGTTGCACCCACTTCACTCTGGGGAAAAAACGCAGGCCAACTGAGAAACATCGGTATTGAGGCCGCTGTCGGATATACACATAAAAGGTTAGCCGCTAACATCTCACTATATTCTAGTCGGGACATCAGTTCCAAGTATTATTACTACAACTATTCGAAGGATATGGTCACAGGCGTGCCTCATTTCACACTTAACCTCCACGGCTCATATAAACTCATGCAGAAGCAAAACCACCAAATCAAGATATATGGCCATGCGTCCTATACGGGGCGTAAACTGAACTTCAGAGAAGAAGAAGAACTAGACTACTACGTAGACGGCAAACTACTCTTTGACCTCGGCATCCAGTACCGATTCCATCAGAATCTGCAACTTGCGCTCGACTGTGAGAATATCTGCAATACTGACCATTACATTTGCGGGCCCAATTATCAGAATTCACCTCACTTCCAGCGAACCAGAACCCTGATGGCATCTATCTCGTATCAGTTCTAACACCCATCACCCAACACCCACCACCCAACACCCAATATGAAACACCTAATTATAATAATAGGAGCACTTTTGATGGCTTTGGCAACTGTCAGGGCACAGGAAAACAGTTCGCTTAGGCAGGTTTATACTCAGGCCGAAAGCGAGTATGAATTGGGACGCATAGAGCAGGCACTCGATTTGCTGCAATCCAATATCCAGGCCTTTCGCGGCAACCAGTTGCAGAGTGCCTACCGCCTGATGGCACTTTGCTATCTGGCGCAAGACGACATAGAGCAAACCGAAAACTATGCCCGCCTGCTGCTGAAGGTCAATCCTTATTATACCTCAGTCCAAGATCCTGCAAGGTTTGAAGACATGATACTCCAACTGAAAAAAGGCAGCAGCGCAACCATTACAACGGCATCGAGCCAGTTGGAGAGAATAGAAGAGGCACCCGTGCCCGTGACCATCATCACCAAGGAAATGATAGAGACGCTGGGCTACAACAAGAGCCTCAATCAGATACTGGCCACCTACGTGCCGGGCATGGCAGAGGTGGCATCATATAATCTCGATAACATGTCGATGCACAGCGCATACACCTCCAATCAGGAGAAAATACTCGTCATGGAAAACGGTCACCGCCTCAACACACGCTCTACCAACTGCGGACGCATGGACTATTCCATCAGTACCGAGAAAATAGACCATATCGAGGTGTTGCGCGGGCCGGCATCCTCATTGTATGGTAATGTGGCTCTTTCGGCTGTGGTCAACATCATCACTAAGAGCGGACAAAGCGTGGATGGCGTGACGGCCAAATACGGCTACGGCTCTTTCGAGACCCATAAGGGCGACTTTACATTAGGTACCAGTTACATGAATACCGACATCTTCGCATGGGCATCCATCTACAAGTCCGACGGCCAGCGGCGTGCCCTCGCCAGCGGAAGGGGCTACGAATCCGACATGTTTTTCGTCTATCAGGCTGAAGGCGATGAATACGACAATAGCGGCGTTGCATACGTAGACACCTATAAGGATACACCTGCCTACGACTATGGCATGACCTTGAAAAATGGAGATTTCTCTGTGGCCTTTAGTCGAAAGAACAGCAAGAAGGCATCACAGTTTGCCTATTACAGCGCGTATGACTACGACCGCTATCGTGACTTCGACGGTCTGAAACCTGGCTACAACATCGAGGAGACACATGCCGAACTCGACTATTCCCATCAATTCAAAAACATTGGTTTATCGGCTGCCATATATGGCGACTGGTATAACCTGACAGACTATGGCGTTATTTCCGACAAGATGAATTATTATGACTTCAACAACGACGGCTCGCCCGTCATCGATGAAGAGGGTAACGCGGTGTTTAAACTCTGGGATGGTTTCTATCAAATCTATAACTGGAAGGAAAACACCCTGGGAGGCAATATCAAGTTCAGCCATGACTATACATCATTAGGTATGAAAGGCAACATGCTCGTTGGTGTACAATTCGAGCATTTCACACTCTCAGACACCTACGGCATGCTCGGTGCCGACTACGATTCTACCGCCATCTTCACACGAGAGTCGAAAAACACCATCAAACTCGGACACGAAAACAGCCTTTCCATCTATGCACAGAACAAGCATTACTTCTCATCCAGTTTCATATTCAACCTCGGACTGCGCTACGATGTCAAGTTCAGGGCCAACCACACCCAAATCAACGCCCTCTCGCCACGTCTTGCGTTCATCTGGCTGCCAAGCGATCTCTTCAGCATGAAGTTGTCATATTCAAAGGCCTTCGTCGATGCACCCTATTTCTATCGTTTCAACTCCGACAATACCTATATGGGACTGGAGAACCTTCAGCCAGAATATCTGAATGCCGTGCAACTTGACATCCTCGGAAAGATAGACCAATGGCACCTTAACTACGATGTCAATTTCTTCTACAACAAGTTCAAGAACCTTATCTACCTTAATGCTTTGGCATCGCTCGAAGAGCCCAAATACCTTAACTCAGGCCGACTGGAGAACCTTGGTGCCGAAGTCAGCATTACCTATTCCCACAAACGTCTCACAGGCAACCTCACCCTTTACTACTGCAAGGACATGAGCGGAAAGGACTATTATTTTGACGACGAAGAAAAAAGAGTATATTCCGTGCCTTCCGTCACGGCAAACCTTCACTTGGCATGGAAACCCCTGGTGACCAAGAAACACGAACTGCAACTATATGGCAACCTGAAGTACACTGGGAAGAAAAGGATTTTCTCGTCCAACCTTCAGCATTTCTACATTGCCGACCGCACGCTCGTCGATGCAGGTGCCAGTTACACCATCATGAAAGGGGTGAAACTCAGTCTTGACGTTGAAAACATTTTCAATACCGACAGTTACATCGACGGGCCTACTGTCCAGATGTTCCCGTACTTCCAGCGTCCAAGAACCCTGATGAGTTCAGTTTCATTTACATTGTAAGAGATTCACCAAGTTGTAGATTTCGTTGAGCGACGAGTATTCGCCACAAAAACCGATAAACCAGAGAGGTTCTGTATAGTTATAATCCTCGGCAGAAATGTTAAAGGATGTTATTCAATAAAACTTTCCTGCAAAATGTTTTTTTATTTAAGAAAAAAGTAATACCTTTGCACCCGCTAAACAGAAAGAGACACCTTGGTGCGTTAGTTCAGTAGGTTAGAATGCCTGCCTGTCACGCAGGAGGTCACGAGTTCGAATCTCGTACGCACCGCCTCTCGACTCTGGATAAGCACAACAATATGGACTGGTGCGTTAGTTCAGTAGGTTAGAATGCCTGCCTGTCACGCAGGAGGTCACGAGTTCGAATCTCGTACGCACCGCAAACAAGATAAAGGCTCATTGATTTTCATGAATCGATGGGCTTTTTAAATAGAAAGGAGTAACTATGATAATGAGAAGCCTACTAACAGCATTGCTCGCCATGGTGCTTTCAACGGCTGGGTTGGCCCAGAAGCGCACGACACAGGCCACACTTTACAAGGAGTTTAAACCATCGACCATTACGCTGAAAAATGGTCGCATTATCAAACAGCCACTTACCAATGTGTTTCTGAAAAACAGTTCGCTGGTCTACCTGCAGGGCGAATATACTATGGAGGCCAACATGAATAATGTGGCTGCCGTGGAGTTCAAGGACCGCAAGTATATCAATATCAACAACCAACTGGCCTACCTCGTTGATTCCGTAGGCCAGAACGCAGTCTATCGCATAGACCTCTTCGACATGGCGGCGTATAAGGCACAGTTGCGCAACAATGTGAATATATCAAACCTGTCGATAGGCGATATGGTAAGCACCACGACTGTAGACCTGAACAATGAGGAAGACTATAAGTTTCCTGTTATCGCCAACTTCTATTTCCTGTATAACGGCGAATACATCAGGGCTCACGAACGGGATATCTCGCGCCGCTTGCCTAAGGACAATGAGGTGAAACGCAAGTACAAGACCGTCGTTGGACTGGACAATTTCAGTTGGATAGACCCGGCAAGCCTCGTTACACTTCTAAAGGCCATCAGTACACAAGAACCTTAAACATCCGATGGCTATGAATATCAAGGAATATTATGCTATGGCCATCAAGGTGGCCGATCAGGTGCTGAAAGACCCTCAGAACAATGTCAACGAAGTGCTGAAACGCAAACTGGGCTATGAGAAAGGTGTCAAGGGATTCTTCAGCGACCCGTGGAACCTGCTGTTGCTATCGCAGCCGCTGTTTTTGGGCACGCGCGTACTATATAAATACATGAGGAACAAGGAGCGCCAGCGTCAGGAAATGGAGATGATGAAGCGCACCATTATTGCCAAGCAGCAGGCCATCATCAAGAAGATGGAGGAAGAGAATATCCAAAACGAAGAGCAGCGCCGCAACATGCAGGAAACCATTGACTTCCTGGAAGAGACGCTCGCCCGTATAGAGGAAGCAAAGAAAAACAAGAAATAAGAACATCATGGCTGAGAAAAAATATACTGACTACGAGCAGAAAACCTTGCGCGTGCTGAAGATGCAGGAAGGCGACCTGGAAAGGCTGCAGCAGCAGACTGCCGACGCCACACAGAGGCTCAGCCAGATGGATCAACGGCTGAAAGACCTGAAAGAGCGTGCCAAGATACTGGCAGCCGATACATTGGGCGCAGACTACAGCGAGCCATCACCCAACACCCAACACCCAACACCCACCACCCAGATATCCCTAGATGACATACCCTCATGGCAGTCATTAGAGAAGCGGGCCGACCACGAGCACATACCCCACAACATCGTAATGGAGGATTTGCTCACAGGCAAGGAGATAACCTACGCCTTGGACGAGGTGAAGCGCATCAACGATGACTTTGCACGCCGTACAGGACTGACCAAGCGCGACCTCACATTCCTCTCGGCTGCCACCAGCATACAAACGGCGCGATGGTTTATGATGCCCAAGATTGCAAGACAGATGGGAAAGTCGGGCAAGGTGCTGGCTGCATTGTCGCCATCGGCCGTGGCTCTGCTCGAACAGAAGCCGGACACCAAGAATCTGGCGCTCATTGACGAAGCCAATCAGGAGTTTATCGAGGAGGTGGAAGCTGAGGAAATAAAAGAAGACGGCAACCGGGAAGCAAAGGCCAGATCGTGGCAGGACATCCTGGAGCAGAAGGACAACATGCCCGAGAATGCCTTCAACAATGACGCGATGAACTGGATCTTCGGCATCGTCAACAAGATTACCGGAACCAAGACTGGCAGCAACTTCGCTTCGGTCGATGCCCTTACAGGCGAGAAGGTGAAGACTCACAAGGTGCTGGCTGAAGCCATGCGCAGCATCAAGGAAGACCCCATGCGGCTCACCGCTGCTGTCTATGCGCAGTATGCACAGGATCGCGCTGCTCACGGCGAGACTACCGACCTGCTGGCTCCGGCTATGGAAGCCCTTCAGCCAGGCATGATGAGCGACCTCTATCAGAGCCAGATACAACAGTTGGCCACCATGCAAAACCTCACGCTCATTGGCCAGCAGGCAGCATTCCCGCTGGTGGTCAATATGGCAGTAGGGCTGTTGCACGGATTTATGTATGATCCTGCCATCGACGGGCCACGCGAATACTACGACGCACGCACCCGCAAAATCCTGATGCTGTCGAACCTGATGGCATCAGGTACCAACATGGCCTTCTCGGCTGCTACGGAGGCATGGATGAAACTAGACCTCGGCGGCCTGTTGGTCACCGGCACAC
>JAEEGL014916722.1_pt1 | contig 17686 bp, 20 predicted proteins | sample 9134231 | NCBI WGS metagenome assembly JAEEGL01 (sample SAMN16246548, study PRJNA631951) | gut metagenome | biome: gut microbiome; feature: rumen; material: fiber-attached | host: Bos | place: Iran: Karaj | collected 2018-10 | reverse complement strand
TGGGAACAACTGAAGGCACTGGTACAGTTGAAGTCGCAAAATGGGGAGTATCAACCGGAACCAATTCTACAGATACAATGAATGTTGTAGCGGGAAGCGATGCAAAGACATACAACATTATTGTTACTAGTACATCTGAAGTTGGATGTTCATATGGAATAAAAGTTTCAAACGTTCCTGCTAATGTAACGGTTAAACTAGATGGCAATGATCCTGATGCAGGTGGTACAGGAGTTGAAGGAGAATTATCATTCTCAAATGTGGATCATTTTGATGCCAATGCCAGTCAAACACAACATGTACATGTTCTTAGTGTTGAAGCTGCAATTGGTGCAAGTACAGTAAACGAGAAAGAAATTGGTATAGATGTAGTATTCGTTCAAGATACTGTACAATAATCGATATAGATATATAAAGGGAGGTGAGGTAAGATGAATAAAAAAGTATATATAGCAATTCTAGTAATATTAGTATCTTTAATTGTACTTTGTACATTTGTCATACCTTATACTTCTAGTAAATATGCAGAAACCAAAAACCAAAAGTTTAAGCTTAATATTAGTCAACCAAAATATACGGTAATATTTAATGCTAACGCGGGAACTGGTACAATGCAAAATCAGGAATTTACATATGGAGAAGCACAAGCATTAAGACAAAATGCATTTACTAGAGATGCACATGCATTTAAGTTTTGGAATACAAAAGCTGATGGTTCAGGAACAACTTATCAAGATAAAGAATCTGTAAGTAATTTATCACAAGTAGATGGCGATGAGATTACTTTATATGCTCAATGGGAACCAGCTATTGCAAGAATTGGAACGACTATTTACTCATCATTACAAGATGCAATTAATAGCGTTCGTAATACTGACCCAACTGTAATTGAGCTTTTAACTAACGTAACTGAAAATCTAGATGTTAAAAATAATAGAAATATTACAATTGATTTAAAGAATAATACAGTTTTTTGTACTGAACAAACATTATTAACTAATAAAGGTAATTTAACAGTAATTAATGGAACACTTTCTTCATCATCTACTAACACAGCAACAATTAATAATGAAAATAACGGAACACTAAATTTGGATGGAGTAACCGTTCTTATGACTAATCCAGAAGGAAAACAAGCAATCTATAATAATGGTGGAACGTTAACTATTTCAGGAAATAGTTATGTTAAAACTGAGGGAAGTTTAAGAGCTGCAGTACATAACAATAATAATAATGGAGTAATTACAATTACTGGTGGAACTATTGAAGCACCAAGACAAGCAGCAGTTAATAATGACAAAGGTACTCTAGTAATTGGTGTAAAAGATGGTAATCCAGATAAGACATCACCTGTTTTAATAGGCGGTACAGATGGTCTTACTACTAAAGGAAATACAAGTTTTTATAACGGAATAATTAAAGGAAAAAGTAAGTCTATATCAGATGTTAGCAAAATAGTTGATAAGGAAGATGATTATCAACTAACTAATGGTACTGAATTAATAAATGGACAAACATATCGTACTACATACTTATCTATTACTTATACAGTTACTTTTGATGCACAAGGTGGAACACCATCAGAGGCAAGTAGAAATGTTGAACAGGGTGAAGCTATAGGCACATTGCCAACATGTTCACGTGCAGGAGATATATTCGATGGATGGTTTAGAGCTGTTGATGGAAATGATAAAATAGAAGCAACTGAAATAATAAATTCAAATGTAACATTCTATGCACACTGGCATCAAGAATTAGCTTGTGAGATGGATGGCGTACAATATAATGGTATTCAAGAAGCAATAAATGCTGCACCTAATAGAGTTAATAAAACAATTACTCTAATAAGGGATTGTACAGAAGACTTTATAGTACCTGCAGGTAAGGATATTAATCTTGTTGTTGGACAACATACTATTCTTTCTAGTGCTAATAATACAATAGTAAAGAATAAGGGCAGGATTAAGATTGTTGGTGGAACTCTTATTTCAGAAGGTATAAATGCAACAATCGATAATGATCCAAATGCATATATGGAATTAGTCGATACTAACGTATTTGCAACAGGGGATAGACAAGCTCTATATAATGATAATGCTACAGTAATTATTTCAGGTAATTCGGTATTAAAAGCTAAATCTTCAGGTACACAACCAAATAGTAATCACTTACCTAGAGGTACAGTCCAAAATATAAATAATGGTACTGTTGAGATTAGAAGCGGGGTAACTGTTATTGGAGAAGTTCAACAAGCTATTTCTAATGAAGGTACATTGATATTAGGTACTCAAGATGGCAGTATAAGTGCTTCACCAGATATAAGAGGTGAGACATACGGAATAGTTAGTGGAGCTGCAAATACTATCAAATTCTATGATGGTACTATTTCAGGTATAACTGATGCAGTAAGTGGAACAATTAATGAAACTGAAACAGGTACTATAGCTCAAGATGGTACTACAGAAATTGATGGAAAAACATATAAAACAAAGACATTAGTTGTAAGTGAATAGTTTAAGAAAAGCTAGCAGAGATGCTAGCTTTTTTTGTTTATGAATTTTTTGTGTATTTTATTGACGATAAAAATAATCAAAAATATAATTAAGACAAATAACGAGATTTTTATTATTAAATTTTAATAAGGAGGATTTTATGAGAAAATTATTATTAACAAGTTTATTAATCATTGTTATGGTTGCAAGTTTATTTGTTTTAACAGCATGTGGCAATAAAGAAGAAGGTGGAGAAACACCAAAGGCAGCTGCTAAAATTAAAACAACAGAAGTTTCTACAGAGTATGGTAGATATAGTGTAAAATTCACCGTACCAGTAAAAACAGATGAAGAAGGAAATGAAGTTCCTGCGTATGAATTTGTTGAAGAAGTACCAGAAGCAGTAGAAAACATTGCAGGTGAATCAACATTTTTAGTTGGAGAAAAGGTTGTAGTAGGTATTGAATCAAATATTTATACATATCAAACAGGAGTTGACTATAAAAAAGAACATGGCGAAGTAGAGCCTTCATTTGATAGTTTTAAAGAGTTCATTTTTTCTGAAAAATCATCAAGTACATTAAAAGAAGGTGAAGTAGTTCAAATTGGAGATAGAGAAGCTATCAAAGCAGATGTAAGAATGGGTAGTGGAAGCGGAGATTTATATGGATATAAATATGTTGTAAATGTAGACGATATTACACCAAAATCATATATGACTGTTAGCTACTATGTACCAGACGGAAATTTTGAAAGTACAGAGGCTACTTTTGCAGATGCAGAAGTACAAACAATTATTAATTCATTAATAGTTGAAGCTGCTGCAGAAGAATAGAAAATAAAAAAAAGCACTTCTAATGAAGTGCTTTTTTATTTTAGTAAGTTTATAATTGAATTTATAACAATTTTTTTCATTTCTATATAATCTAAATTATCGTGGTCATGATAAACAACCTCATGACATAAATCATCAATCCATAGAATAATTAAGTGAGCTTTTTCATATGGGTTTTCAGTTTTTAGATTATTTTTCTCAAATAATTCTACCACAATATTAGTTGCTTCTATTTCATATTGTTTAAACATATTTGCTACTTCTGGATCAGAATGTTTCATTGCCATTATTTCTTCATGGGCTGTATGAGACATTGTATGTCTTTTAATAGAAACGGTTATTATCTTATCAATCATTTCATAGACATTGTCTTTTGTTATTTTTTTATCTTTAAATTCCATAATAGGGAATAGTTTTGCTTTATTATCATTTTGCAAACCTTGCATAAATATATCTTTTTTATCACTGAAGTATTGATAGATAGTTCCAGTTGCAACACCTGCAGCTTTAGCAATTTCAACACAATCAACGTTGTGATATCCTTTTTCACACATTAGTTTAAAACCACATTCAATAATTCTGTTTTTCTTTTCAATAGCTCTAGTTTGAATAGGTTGTCTTGGTTCTGATTCTTTCATTAATATCCTCCGTAGAAGTAATCTAGTACTAGTATAGTAAAATATCAAAGAAATGTCAAATAATATGAAAAAAGTTTCATTTTCTGTTGACATTATAACTGCATATTAATATAATGTAGTCAAAAGTGAAAAGTGTTTCATATTTGGAGGTAATTATGAATTTAAGTAAATTAAAAGTTGGAGAAAAAGCTAAAGTAGTTAAGCTTAATGTAACTGACAAAGAAGTTCGTAGACACCTATTAGATATGGGATTAACAAGAGGAGTTATTGTAAAAATAAAGAAAAAAGCACCTATGGGAGATCCTGTAGATATAGAACTAAGGGACTATGAATTATGTATTAGTAAAAGAGAATTGAATCAAATAGAAGTGGAGGTGGTTAAATAATGAAAGTAGGATTAATAGGTAACCAAAATAGTGGTAAAACTACATTATTTAATTACTTAACTGGAATGAATGCTAAAATAGGTAACTGGCCTGGAGTAACAATCGAAAAGAAAGTTGGTACTATTAAAGGCACAAATCACGAGATAACAGATTTACCTGGTATTTATTCACTTAGTCCATATAGTATTGAAGAAGATATTTCAAGAAAATATGTATTTGATGAAAATCCTGATGTTATTATTAACTTAGTAGATAGTACATCTTTAGAGAGAAGTTTGTATCTTACTACTCAACTTATGGAACTTACAGGAATAAAAGTTATAGTAGCTCTTAATATGGCGGATATATTAGAGAAAAAAGGAATCATTATAGATGAGAAAAAACTAAGTCAAAAACTTGGAATGAAAGTTATTAAGATTTCTGCTTTAAAAGAAACAGGAATGGATGAACTTATAAAAGAAATCGATAGTAAAGATGATTTAGAAAGAACAAAAATATTTGATGAAAAACTAGAAAAATCAGTTTCTAATATAGAATCTAAAATTGATTCAAAACATAAAAGATTTGCAGCAGTTAAGTTATTAGAAATGGATAGTAGATTCATTTCACTAAATAACAACGAGATTGATAAAGAAAGAGAAGAACTTACAAAAGAATATGATACAGATTTAGAAGAAACAATAGCAACTGAAAGATATTCATTTATTGAAAAAACAAAGACAGAATGCTTTAAAATTACAAATAAGGAAGAAAGTATTTCAGATAAATTAGATAAAGTATTCTTAAATAAATGGCTTGCATTTCCTATATTTGTAGTAATTATGTTTTTAGTATATTATTTATCAGTTGGTGTAGTTGGATCTGCAACAGTTGATTTTGTAGGTGAAAATATAGATGCATTTAAAGAGTGGACTGGAGAAAAACTAGCATCCGTTGGAACATCTGAAGCTTTAACGAGTTTAGTGGTTGATGGTGTTATAGCAGGTGTTGGAGCTGTGCTTGGATTTATTCCACAGCTTATCATATTGTTCTTATGTATTTCACTATTAGAGACAACAGGTTACATGTCTAGAATAGCTTTACTTCTAGATAAATTATTTAGAAAATTAGGAATGAGCGGTAAGAGTTTAATTCCATTTATAGTTGGTTCTGGATGTTCAGTTCCAGGTATTATGGGAACAAGAATTATAGAAAACGAATGTGAAAGAGAAATGACATCAATTCTAGTACCATTTATCCCATGTAGTGCTAAGTTACCAATAATAGCATTATTTGCAGGATATTTCTTCGGAGAAGCTTCAGGAATTGTATCTGCATCACTATATTTCTTTGCAATTATAGTAATCATTATTGCAGCATTTTTGATGTCTAGATTAATATATAAACATTCTAATAGTTCATATATTAGTGAACTTCCAGAGTATAAAGCTCCTAGTGCAAAATATGTTGCTAAAGATGTTTGGGACAAAGTAATTGCATTTATTAAAAGAGCAGGTTCAGTTATTTTAATTTGTTCAATTGTTATATGGTTCTTATCATCATTCTCATTTAAACTTGAGTTTGGAGTTGATATAGAAGAAAGTATATTAGCTACTATTGGACATAAAATTTCATGGGTATTCTATCCAATGCTTGGAGAAAATAACTGGGGAGCAACAGTATCAGCTATACAAGGTTTAGTTGCTAAAGAACAAGTTGTTTCATCTATGGCTGTTATTTCAGGTTTAGCTGAAGATGTTGAAGAAGGTAGTGAAATATTTGCACAAGGAAGAATCTTTGGATCATTTACTGCAGCATCAGCATATGCATTTATGGTATTTAACTTATTCAGTGCACCATGTTTCGGAGCAATTGGTGCTATGAAAAGAGAACTTGGCTCTACTAAAAAATTACTAAAGGCAGTTGGATTCCAAACAATATGTGCTTGGCTATTAGCAACTATTGTATACCAAATTGGTAGTAGAATAGAAAATGGTACATTAAATATAGCAAATGTGATAATAATACTTGCTATAGTAGCATTATTTATATGGAAAATATCTTCAATGATAAAAAAGAAAGATGATAATTGCTCATCATGCCCATATTGTGATAAATGTAAATAAAGGAAAAGCACTTCTTAAAAGAAGTGCTTTTTCTTTGGAAAATTTGAGTTTTTGACCTAAAAGTGCTATAATTTATGCGGTTTCATACCATATTGTGGTGATGTGTTGGTATGGCCAAATATGAAAGGAGAGATTTCATGATGAAGAAACTGACACCGGTCTTTTTGGTTTTGGCACTCGTCTTTGCACTTTGTTCATGCAGCTTTGCAGCTTCAGAAGAGAAGAAAGGATACATGACCAACAACGACATCTGTACTCAGGATGAGTACGAACAGACACTTTTCGGCCAGCCTATCTCTACCGAGAGAAATGGAGAAATCCGGTTGGGAATCAAGTGTACGCATGATTCCTACGCGGAAGTAACTGTTTATGAAGCTCAGGACGGCAAGTACGTACCAATCTTTAACTGTCCTGCAGTGATCGGTAAGAACGGTCCGGCCAAACACGCCGAAGGAGATACAAAAACTCCGCTCGGTACGTGGGTAGTCGGTGAGGCATATGGAATCAAAGAAGATCCTGGTGCATTGCTTCCTTATACTGTTGTCACGGAGGATATGTACTGGTGCGCAACGGGCAACCACGGCACCAAGTACAACCAGCTCATATACAAGAGCGACGAACCTGACGAAGACTACAGCGAGGATGAGCACCTCATTGAATACCCGGGTGTGTACGATTATTTTATCGACCTGGGTTACAATAAGGGATGCGCCCCGTATGCTGGCAACGCCATTTTCTTACATGTGTGGAGAGATAAGGATCATCCTACCGGAGGCTGCGTAGCAGTGTCGGAGGAGAGCATGATTCAGATTTTGAAGCTCATCCCTGAGGGAACGGTTGTGACCGTCTACTGATTCGAAGAAATGAAACTGTTGATTTGTAGCAAATCATCACCACGGATACACCTCTCCAGTGAGAGGTGTTTCTTTTTATTTAAAATAGTATTGAAATAAAAATGTTAATAGGATTATAATCTTATTATGAGAGTATTCAAAAGAGAAGGGAAGAAGAAAATGGATAATAATGCCAATGGAACAAAAATTAGCTTATCAACTTTTTTGAAAGCTGCAGCTGTGTTTTTAGTACTAGTAGGAATCATCATTAGTTTTACAGTATATAAAATAATCGATTATAGAGAAAAACTTAGTGAACAAATACAAAGTTCAGATATGCAAGTTTCTGAGATAAATAGTGATAATCAAGAATTACAAAATAGAATAGATGAAATAGATGAGCAGGTGGAAAATATTTCTAATAGTGTTGCGGAAAGTAGTGATACATCTGGTACTGTTCCAGAAGAAGAGCCAGAAGAACCAGCTATAGATTATGATGCACCACGAGATTATACAAAAGAAGATATTGCGACAAATCTTCAATTAACTTTAGATATTGATAGTACGCATGCATCAGGCCCATATTTAGCATTATATATGCTAGGATTTTTTGATGCAGCAAACGATTCAACTGTAGATTATTTCTCAACAGAGAAAAATTCAGTTAAGAACAATGGTTATATGATTACAGTAGTTAAATATAATGATTTTTATAGAGAAATAAGAAAATATATGACAGATAAATGTTTTAAAGATAATTTTGGTGAATTTTTTATAAATGAAGATGGATATTTGACTTATAAAAATACAGGAGCATCTGGAATTAGTTATACGGTTAAGAAGATGACACTTGTTAAAGATAATCAATATACAGCTGATGTGCGTTTTGTGACTGAAGGATATGACGAGATACAAAGAGTAGACTTTACAATTGATAAAAATAATGGAACTATAGATTCATATAAATTCATATATGACGAATAAAATATTTATAAGAATAAAAAGCTATCCGAGACGATGTCTCGGATAGCCTTTTTGTTACGCCATTGCAATAATAATTATTTGCCCGATTGGGTACAGCCACCAAACTAATTCCCGAGCTAACTTTGATTTTAAGCCAAAGAATTTTTCAAGTCCTATTATCAAATCAGATGCAAGAAATAGCGCTCCACCAAGCATGGCTACAGACTCTATAGATCGGATAGAATACGCATATGAGAAGATTGTTGTGTAATTGATTCCAGTAAGCCAAAGATATGATACTCCAAACCAAAAGAGTTTTGAGAACTCTCCAATCTTTGATTTGAAATAAATTAAGCAAATTGAAATCAACACTAATGCGCATACAACAGAGATTGATCCTGGATTAATGAAAGAAAAGCCTTTTAGCATCATCTTTTGGTAATATGCAAAGCAATATAAAAGATGTGCAAAGATAAAAGCAATCCCTCCAAGTAGGAAATCTCTCTTTGACTGTTTACTATGGTCTGTATTGTGGTTAAGAGCAATATCTCCTAGAAACGAGAAGAACATTGCCGCTAGGCAAGTTAATCTATCTGCCGATTTGAAAATAAGAGCTAATACTAAGGCAAAAAAGAGCATTAGAAAGCTTAAGACAAGTTTACCGGGGACTTTGTCACCAATTATAGGCAATCGATCAAAGAACCGATTCATTGCAATTCCTCCTTCAAATTGATTTGTACGAGAAAGCGCCAACTTGTTTTGAATGATTATACAAAAATTAAATTGCATTGTCAAATATTAAGCAACTTCCAAGCTTTTTGTTGTTAATAAGGCAAATGTATGTTATAATATTTTAGATACATTTTTTAGAAGATAAAAACAATCTCCTTTAGGGAGTGCATATAGTAACTAGTAAACAGCAAATAATTATTTAGGAGGAGATGTAAAATGGACAAAAAAGGAGTAACAATCTACGACCCGCCACAACCACAAACATGCTGCAACGACGTAAGACTTATTATGGAATTCCACGGAGGAGATAGATATAGAGACTTTGCCATCTATGAAGCTGATACTTATGATTTAAATTTCCATTTTTATGGAGTGGTATATTATATGCTTCTTGATGACGATCCTCTTCCTCTTTCACTGACAGAAGAAGCAGTAAACGACATAAAGAAAAATCCCATGGAAGGAAAACGGCTGGCATACAACAGATGGTTTGACAGGCACAGATAAAACCCAGAAAGGCTAGTCCTTGTGAATCGGAATAACTATTGTGATGAAATGAAAATCCCTGAGACAAAGATAAAAGTCTCAGGGATTTTCGCTTTTTATTTAAAAATTATCATTGTATAAAAAATTAGCATATGATAGACTTTAATAGAAATGATTTTTGGGGGTAGAACTATGATTATTTTGTTTATATTATTAACAGTAGGAGTAGTTTTTTTATTTAATCTATATAGATTTTTCACTACAAAAAGTGAAGTTGAGAAAAAAGGTAATGCCACTACTATTAAGATAATACTAACTATTTTTATCTTATTTGTGACTATGTATGTAGGATTAGTTCTTTTATTTTTTGGAGGAAAAATAGATACAATCACGCGTGCGTTAATCTTTTTTGAAGTCCCAATAATAATACTTCTAATATGGCTTAAAAAGGAAAGAAAAGCACTAGGTATAGTATTTGTAGCATATACTGCAGTTACAGTTGGAACATATGTATATAATATAAGCTATATACAACAAGGTGATGAATTAGAAATAAAAACAAACGTAAATATCAATACTAGTGAATATTTTCCACATACAGCAGGTAGTAAAATATATAAATTAGATCATAAAGCAAGCTTGCAGCTTGATGAAAACCTACCAGTTTTAGATGGGGCTGCTGCAGTATTCCCAGTATATTCAGCTTTTGTTGATGCTGTTTATCCAAATAGTATTAAACGACTAGGTGGACCTTTTCAATATAATAATACAAAGGAAGGATATGAGATGTTAGCAGAAAAGAAAACAGATATCTTTTTTGGAGCATATCCATCTGAACAGCAAATAAAATATGCCGAAAGCTGTGGAACAGAATTTGAATATACAGAAATTGGAAAGGAAGCTTTTGTATTTTTTGTAAATAAAAATAATCCTGTAGAATCACTTACAACAGAACAAATAAAAGGAATATATTCAGGAAAAATTAAAAATTGGATACTAGTCGGTGGAAAGCTGCAAAGAGTAGAGGCTTTCCAAAGAAATACAGGAAGTGGAAGTCAAAGTATGCTTATTAGGTTTATGGGAGATACTCCTTTAATGGATCCACCAGCAACTAGAATAAATGATTTTATGTCAGGGATAATTTATCAAGTATCAGATTATAAAAACTATGGAGGTGCTATAGGCTTTTCATTTAGATATTACGTAGATACTTTAATAGCAAATCCAGATATTAAGATGATAAGCGTTGATGGAGTATACCCATCACAAGAGAATATTACTAATGGAACATATCCTATTATCACACCACTATATGCAGTAACATATAAAGGAAATGGAAACGAGAATGTTCAAAAACTATTAGATTGGATTTTGTCAGAAGAGGGCCAAGAAATAATTGAAAAAACCGGGTACTCTAGAGTGTCTAAATAGAAAAGCTAACGAATAGGAGAATAAAATGAATAAAAGTAATGCATGGGTAGTAGTTTTAATTGTCCTTATTGGAGTAGCATTGATATCATATGGAGTATATGGTTTATATAAGGTTTCCAAGTACGAGAAAACTACTGCTGTTTTCGATAATAGCCAATTGGTTACTAGTAGAAATTCTAATGGAAGTAGGAGCACAAGTTTTACATGGGTTTATCATTTTTATGTAGATGGTAAACTATACCATGTAGATGTAAATTCAATGCAACTTGACGAACCAAAAGAAAAAGAAATAACTGTTAAATATGATCCGAAAGATCCAAATAACAATATAGCTGGAAAAGACTACGGAAATTATATGCTTATTATTGTTGGAATTCTTTTTGCTTGGCCGGTATTTATGGTAAAACAACCCAACGATGAGCTTGCTGACGAAGAGACAGTAAGAAAAAGTGTTAGAATGGCAGGATTTTATGTGACATTTTTTGCAGGTGCTTCATTTCTTTTACTGTTTATGTCGGATGATTTTAACCTGCTTGCTATGTTTACAGTAAATTTGTTTCCAGTTATTATAATCACTTTCTTTTTTGTAGTTGGTGTACTTCTTATTGCAAGAGCTTATAATCCGAATTATGTAATTGATTATAAAATAAAAGATGGAAAAAAGGTTGCTGTATTTAGAGATGCAAGAGAAGGAAACACTGTTTCAAGTAATGAGAATAGTAATTTAGAAAAATAGAGTCAATGATGTTATGAATAGCGATAATACAAAAAAAGATTAATAATAAAAAAGACATATCAAAATGATATGTCTTTTTAATTGATTTTTAAATTTTAATATGATTAAATAGTGTTGTTATTAAATATATGTTAGGAGGTAATTTATGGTTGAATCTAAAGGTTGGAATTGGGAAATTGTTGATGAAGACAAAGATAACATTTGGAAGAATCCAAGTGAATACTCATTTTGGCTACTTAACAGATGGAAATCACAAGGTAGAAAAGATTTCTTAGATCTTGGTTGTGGACTTGGAAGACATTCTATTCTATTTGGTAAGAATGGTTTTAACGTTAATTGCTTCGACATTAGTGAAAATGCGATTGAAAGAACAAGGGAATGGGCAGAAAAAGAAAATTTAAAATTTAATTATGATACAGGTGATATGTTATCACTTCCATATGATGACAGTAGTATGGATGTAATCTTTTGCTTAAATGTTATATCACATACTGATACTCAAGGAATTAAAAAAGTTATAGAAGAGATAAAAAGAGTTTTAAGACCAGGTGGAGAATGTTACTTAACCCTATGTTCAAAAGAAACATATGGATTTAAGTATACAGATTGGCCACTAGTTGATGAGAATACTAAACTTAGAATGGATGAAGGACCTGAATATAAAATACCACATTTTTATGCAGATTATGATTTAATACAAGAACTATTTAAGGACTTTTCTATAGAAACAATTAAACATATTGGTACTTTCTATACTAAAGAAAATGGTGTGACAACTTCATATCATTATCATTTGCTTATTAAAAAATAAATTGTAATTATGCGATTACATAGAAATATGAGGTGAAAACACATATGATTAAAAAAATACAAGGTGAATGTAAAAAAATAGAAAATTTATCAGATAGAGATGCAGTAAAATTTTTGATTTCCAATAATGTTGGAATGGATAAAGATGTTTTTGAAATGGTAAGGCAAATGACATTTAGCCAAGTTCATTTTGACGAGCATGTTCAACGTTATTGTGATAGAAGTGAATTTCGTAACTTGATGTCTGATTTAAGAGAATTAAAATTCGAAAGATTAAATGATGTTTTAGGAACAGCTTTAGAAGATACAGTAGAGTACAATCCAAATGAATATCTTATGCAATTTCAAGAAAACAAGGATGAAGAACCTTACCAAATATATAGAAGACTAAATGGACAAATTGAACAAACATTACAATCTTTGTATCCTGTTAAGTTATCATGGAGCGACAAGAGAAAATATGAAGGACAAAAGGCGGCTAGTACTGCAGAATTAGCAGAAGTTAAAGCAAAATTAGATGAAGTTAAACAACAATTGAAAGGTAGAAGTCTACTATCTAGAATAAGAGATATGATATTTAATCGAAAACAAAGAAATTGTTTTAAGACAGAAAAAGAGATGTTAGAAGGTAGAGAAGAGATTTTAACAAGCGAGTTACAGGGAATAGAAGAAAAACTAGGAGAGGTAGATAAGGTATATAAAACCCCAGAACAATATAAGACAGAGCTACTTGGTGCTTTGGATTTAGCTAGTAATATTTCAATTGATAGACGTACTAGCAGAGAAATAAAGCAAATAATGGGTGGCTTGCAAGAAGGTGACTTTGAAGAAAAACTTACTTCATACTATCCTAAGATTATGGACTCATTTCATAATATTAATGGAAATACACCACAGACTTATGAAATGAAAAGATCTTTTTTGGATATTGCTTCTCAATTAAAAATGACAGCAGGAATTTTTGATGAAAAAAATGTCGGAAGTAAAGATTTACTTTCTTTAGTTAATAATATTAGAACTCAGATGAGAAATAATTCAATCGCATCTGACCATGATATTACAACAACATATAGATCAAGAAGCTTAGGCGAAAGTATTTATATTACCGGAACAAATTACAGTCAAGAACAAATAGCAGAATCAATGGTTAAATTAAATGATGATTTTGAAACATTAAAAACTAACCCTAATACAGAAGATTATATTAGAGGATGTGCAGATATATTTCAGAATTTCCTTATGGTACACCCTTTTGATGATGGAAATGGAAGAACATCTAGAACAATGCTTACAGTAATGTTAGCACAAAGAGATATTTTTATTCCTAGTCTATATGATAACTATTTTGAAAGAGATCCAAACTCTAAATTTATGAGATTTGGTGATGAAGTTGCAAAAAATGGAAACTATAAGTTGTTTCAAGATTATTTGTTAGACAGAGTTCAAAAGTATAATCCAGGTGTGGTTCAAGGTGACTTTTCATATTTGGATAGTACATATAACGATCTTTTGAAACAAGGATTAAGAGATATAAGAAAAGAACAGCTCGGAGAAGAGTTTGGCTATTAATAAAATTGATAGTTGACGAGTGTGCTTGAGAATAATAATTGATAAGTAAAAATGAAAAAGCGTATGATCCCAAATGAGAGGATCATACGCTAGCCTATGAATACCCCAGATGAGGGGATCATGGCAGGTTATTCGAAGGTTCCATACATGTAATAGTGGTTCAGGTTAACACAGTGGTAGCCGGTGTATGGATCGGAAGAAGACGCTCCAACATTGAGATGGGCATCGTAAGAAAGCAATTTCTTTCCTTTGATTTTATTCCCATACTCATTTTCAAAATGTTTGCGCGCTTCTTCAGTGCTACGAGGAAGATGGTCGTCAACGAATCTTACATACAGTGTCATTTCTTTCTTCTCCTGCCTTAGGGCTTTTGAAACGGTATCACAAAGGATACATTTTTATGTCATATAATTATTATACCACAAATCACTAGAAAAATAAACTTTTGACTGTAGTGGTGTACTTTAACTGTGAAAAGTTATGTAAATATAAAAGATAAAGCGGAGGTTGTTTTAATGTTTGATTTATTTAAAAATAAAAAATTTGAACTAAAAAGCATAGAATATATAGATGAGAGTGATCAAATTGTAATTCCTAAAACAAACTTAAAGTATAACGGTATAGAAATTATGATTGGATCTGATAAAGAAGTAAGTTTAAAACATATTGAAGAGGATTTTGAAGTTATCCAAAGTGCTGGAATTGAAAATATGATAAAAACACATTTCATTCCATGGCTTAAAGGTGATAATTTTAAGGATTTAAATGATGAAGAAATATATAATGGCTTAAGACTTACAGATATTTCATATAGCTATCATCGATTTGTGGCTAAGTATTCACCTACTGAACAAGATGACTATTTTGGAGAATTTGAATTCGATTTTGAAAGTGGAAATAGTTATACTGAAGAGTTATTACAAGCTTCTGCATTTGTTTTGCTTGTAAATAATGGTAAAGTATATTTTGGTGATAACTTTGATATATAGTGAAGAGGTACAAGAATATGTTTGATAATGTAAATTGGAATGAGTTTATAAATACAGTGCTTTCTTATATAAAGAAAGGTTGGAAATACTTGGTTATTAAAGCAGATGTTACTAAATCAAGTTATACAGCTAAATTCTATTATTCAAATGACGGTAAAGAATTTATAGATTTATATAATGAAATTGACGGGAGTGAGAGATCTGATGTTTTTGATTCTACTATTCCATATTTAGAAAAAATATAGGAAAAATTTGAGAATAGAAATGAAAGATTATTTTTTACAGTCAAAGCTAATAGTAATGGCGATGTAAAAGTTCATTTTAGAAAAATAGCAGATGGAAGTAAACTACCTTTTGATGAAAGTACAAATTATTTGAGACTATCTGAAAATGATATAAATATAAAGTGATATAAATGAAAAAAACAATTATAGAATAGTAACTGCATTGAAATTTACATAATATTATGATGAAATATTACTTAGTACTTTATTACTTTTTATTTAAGAAGAATGATTTATTAATGACAGTTAGTATAGTTTACTTGTAGAAGGTATAGTTTTTAAGGGGGAGTAAACGAATGAAAGAAATTGTATCAAAAATTTTACCAATTATGGTAAAAGCTAAAGATATATTACAAAATAAGGATGTTACTAGCGAAGAAAAATCAGGAATTGGAAACATTGTAACAGCTACAGATAAAAAACTAGAGAGTTTAATTAAAGGATGTTTACAAGATGAGTTTCCAGAATCGCAAATTATAAGTGAGGAGTCTGCAGAAGAAACAGTAATAAAAGACAATTCTGATTTAAAATTCATAGTAGATCCGCTTGATGGAACAACTAATTATACCAATGGTTGGCCTCATACTATTGCAATAGGTGTTGCAAAAGATAATGAACTTGTTAGTGGATTTATTTATGATGTACTAGCAAATAGAGTATATTTTAGTGTTAAAGGAAATGGAGTATATTCTTGTGATATAGATGATATAGTTAATATTGAACAAGTAGCTATACCAGAACACAAAAATGAGAATATTAAAAAGTCAGTAATAAGCTATGATACACCATATGGTGCAGAAGCATTTAAGACAACCAGAGAAATGATGACACAGCTATATCACTCTGGAGCAAGTTTAAAAACTGTCGGACCAATATCATTAGATGTGTTAAAAACAGCTCTTGGTAAAGAAAACAGACCAACAGATTATAATCACGCAGTTTGGCATACAGAAGTTAGAGCCTGGGACTTAGCTGCATCTACCGCTATTTTAAGAGAACTTGGTGGAGAGATTGTTGGTAGCGACGGGAAACCATTAAGTACGGAAGTATTAACAAGTCCAACGGCTAGAATTGCTTTTATTGCTAGTGGTAATCAAAAATTATTAGAAAACTTATATGCAGTTTATTCTCAAATTCAAAATAGAGATTTGGATGACGAAAGTAGATAACTAAGAGGATATAAGACAAAATAATATTATTAAATGAAAATTTAAAAATATTGAAGATATTAAAACTATACGAGATTTAAGCAATCCTACAAGGATTGCTTTTTTATTTAATAAAAGTTGAAAAAACGATTAAAATGTTGTATAATCTTGTCAAAATGGCACTATAGCCGCTCTTATATCTCCCTTGTTTGGGATGGCACACGTAGTCTAACAACCAATAAGTATTCGAGGAGGAATGTTCATGAGAAAGTATCTCGGAATAGTAAGAGTTGAACGAGAGTCAATGGCAGGCCTGGACATTCGGATTTATACCAAGTTTTCTGGGAGAAAATCCTATATAGAAAAATGGTTTAAGCTGTATCCAGACTGCAAAAAGATTCTTCTTGAGAACACTCCAGAATTGGAAGCTGTTTTCGAAGATCTCGATGACTTTCGTTTCGTAACCAAGGCAGAAGAGCGAGAAGCTCAAAAGCTCTTGGAAGAATTCAAGAAGAAAACTGATTAACATTTTTACCATGGCATTATAAGGAGGTATTCTTATGCCAAAGACAAAAACATTTTACGCAATAGTCATCTACGATGACGAGAGAGGCGGAGGCGAGATCAAGGAATACTGCCGGACAAAGAAAATTGCTGAGCGTGAGCTTAAGAAGTACCGGGATTTCTTCCAGACAAAACCACCGAAGCCTGACGAAAAGCACATCAAGAAGCTTCAGATGACAATTGAATAAGGGTTTAAGAACTGAAGGAGGACTATGAGCACTAGTCCTCCTTCTAATTTCTGATAAATGAAAAAGTTGATAAGAAAAATGTAGTTTGATATAATCAACGTATAAATACACTAATGGAGGAATATATGAAAGTATTAAAGAACAAGTATAAATGTGCTGTTTGTGGCGTTGAAAATGAATATTTGGATTATATGTCTAATTTTGTATCAGGATATCCTGATTTTGATTTAAAACCAGTTGGGAGCATGATGGGAATAGGTTCTAACATTATGGAATGCCCAAATTGCCATTATGCCAATTATAGAATTGATACAGCCATAGAAAGAAGATTCCTTAATAGACTTGAATTATGGAACAGTTCAGAAGTATTTCAAGATATTATAAAAAAGTATGAGAATCCATTAAGAAAAATATTAATGGATTCTCATACTTTTTTATAATATCTTGAAATACTTCTGAACTGTTCCATAATTCAAGATATTATAAAAAAGTATGAG
>JAEEGL013550382.1_pt1 | contig 17686 bp, 10 predicted proteins | sample 9134231 | NCBI WGS metagenome assembly JAEEGL01 (sample SAMN16246548, study PRJNA631951) | gut metagenome | biome: gut microbiome; feature: rumen; material: fiber-attached | host: Bos | place: Iran: Karaj | collected 2018-10 | reverse complement strand
GGCGGTATAAGCTTTGACAGCACCGTTATCATGGATGAGGTAAAAAGGACTTTCCAGCCGGAGTTTAGAAACAGACTTAACCGTATCGTGATCTTCAATGCAATGGATGATGATATGGCTGAAAGAATAGTCGGCAAAAAGCTCGGTGAATTATCGGAGCTTCTAAGCAAAAAGAACATTGTACTGTCCGTCACCGATGCCGCAAGAGCAGCAGTCAAAGAAAAGGGAACAAGCTCGGAATTCGGTGCAAGACAGATAGACCGTGTAATCAGAAACGAGATCAAGCCCCTCTTTGTAGACGATATTCTTTTCGGAAACCTGAAGAATGGCGGCAGGGTTAAACTTGATTTCAGCGACGAAAAATTCACAAAATCTTATTGAAAGACAATTCAAAATATGAGAAAATAAAGAGTGTATTTTCAGACAATTTTGAAAGGAAAATCGCTCTATGTTTTTCGAGACTCTGATAGATAAAAGTAGCCTTAACAGATATACCGCATTTATTCCCGAAATCTACCGGGAATCATTGAAAAACGATGAACTCAGGGGAACCGCAGTCTACAACGACTATGCGGATCCGAAACATTTTGTGGGCGTTGTTCTGTTCAGAGAATTATTCATGTGGCAGCAGATAGTCTGGGTTGGACTGTCGGCTCGTTATCCCTTTGCAGAATATGCATCCGATCTAATCACCATGAGATGTGAGGCAGCCTGTACTTCAGGCAGTCTCTACGGTACTTATGCGTCGTTTGGACCGGATGAAACAGATACTGAAAGCCGGTTTGATAAAGCCGGCTTTTTAGTAACTCAGAAAACCGGAAACACATACGAGTTTACTCTTGATCAGGTTGTTACGGGCTCTTCAATCTCACGTTCGAACCTTCGCGAAGCAAAAGCGTTTTCATTGCTTGAAGCTGAAGAAATAGATAAGCTGTCGGAACTGTTAAATGAAAGCACGGATCCTATCCCGAAACCGATAAAGCTTGACGAGATAGAAGACAATGTAAGCGCTGTTGTAATTAAAGACGGCGAAGTAAAAAGCTATGTCCTTTGCAGGTACTCCGATCAGGCTCTTACAATTCTGGGCGTTCATGCCGCAGAGCCGAAGGATATAGATATTCTGTTCACACATATATATTTCACATCCGCAAGAAAATACGGAAGGGAACTCAGGATACTGGTTCCCACAGCAGATGATGCTCTAACGGAACTGGTTAAGAAATTTGCTCCGGATGCAAAACTTTATCAGGTTAAGATCGCATATTATCACTATTCCGGAGAAAGAAAGCTCATTAACCCCGAAAAGACCGGCTCGAATGATGAAGAGGTCGGAAACGAAGCAATCGATGAGCTTGCCGGGATCGCCGGTTCCTATGCATATCTTTTGAACAACAGCAGTCTCGAGATATCAAAGATATACAGGCGCGACATCATGAAAAATGATGAGGCCGGTTCACGGCTTGGCCTCGGCGGAATATATTATCTTACGAACAGCGACAGAGGTCCCGCATCCGCAAGATGTGCCGAAAATATTCACTCGGAATTGTTTGCTCCGGGGAATGCGAGATTTGGCGAGGAATTATTCAGCACCGTGGAATTCAGAAGAGAGAGGGCTCTGAGGGAAAAAGAAAAAGATCCCTTTGAAAAGCTCCGGACCGATGCGGCAGCCGGGGCTCTGGCGAAATACAGAGCGGGCGAAAAAAACGAAGCGGACCTCGACGGGATGGAGTTTATCATAAAGCCCGCCTTCGGACCTGAAGATGACAGAGGGGCATTAGGCATTTTATCGGCTCTTCTTACCAGGGACGAGCTGGTTAAAAAGAAGCGCACCGGAAAGACTGCAGCAGAAAAGGCTGAAGAAGAGTATGAGGATGCGCTTGGAACACTCCTTGAAAGGATCATAAAAGTATATTTCGGTATGCTTGGAATATCCGAGGATCCGGAGGCAAAGATATCGGAGGAGAAAAAAGAGGAATACAGGAATCTTTTCCCCGGTGTATGCGAAAGATACATAGGACTGGTTTCGGAGAAAAAGGTCAAGGTAGCAAGAGGAATATTTAAACGCATTTCAGACAGCGAGGAATACAAGAAAGAGTACTCAAAGGCATTTACCGAAGTTCTTTCAAAAGAGGAAAATAAGTCGGATGACAGTAAAGAGCATGACATGCTGATGAGAAAAAGAGCCGGTATGGAGGCATCCCTTTTGGCAGCATCAAGGCTTCCGGAATTTGCGGATGAAGAGACATTTGAGTGTCTTAAAAAATCCTTTGAGGAAGAGATCACACTGGCTAAATATCTGGAAAAGAATTATGACGCAGATAATAAGAAATGTCAGGACGTTGATCCCACGAAACCGATCGAAAAAACGATTGAATCCTATGCGCCGGAGCTTTCGGATATGGCAGAGTGGGATAAGGACGGAGGTGGCGTTGTAAGAACAATCGTTAATTATGCGATCCGAAATGAACTTCCCGGATATGAAAGGCCGGAGAATATCAAAGAGAGAACTCTTGAGGAGCTATACAGCATACTCATGGGATTAAAAGAGAAATATCCTGAAATCTTTGAACCACTTGTTTTAGGAGATATGTTTAAGCACCTGGATAAGCTGGCGGAAGCCTTCTTTATTGCTTGGGAGATAAGACATGTATCGCTGGCTTACGGAGTAATAGGGGACAGTATCAGCGATGAATACAGATTGAGTGATGAAAAATGCAAGACAGTCGATGATCTGTATCTTACCTTACTTAAAAGAGGATGTGGGATCAATTATTTCGGATCGAAGTCATATAATGAGATCATGGGAAAGGAGTAGAAATGCTGACTCAGATTACAGACGAAAACATAAGATATTTCTATGGACTGTTAGGTCCGTACTGGGATTCGCGAAATGATTCCGATGCGTTTATCGGCGGGATCGATGAAGACGGGGATGCGGTTTCCGCCTGCGTTCTTGAGGGAGACGGAATGGATCTGATTATCAGGTTTATCGCGGTAACACCATCGAGACAGAGAGAGGGTATCGGAAGTGAATTCCTGACGGATATTCTCATGTATGCTTTCAATCAGGGCTTCAGGAGCCTCGGAGCCGTCTATTTCAAAGATGAAAACGAAGACAACGGCTGGGAAGAATTCCTTAAGGACTGTGGCTTCGAAGTTACGGATGCCGGACTTACCAGGAATTTCTTCTCCTTTGACGAAGTAAAAAGCAAGCTTAAAAAGGATGAGGTTGGACTTCCGGACAAGTATACCATAAAGCGTTCATCGTCTCTTTCGACCAAGGAAACTCTCGAACTCTATGACCTTGAGATGACAAGAGATGAAAAAGGTGGATATTTCGATGCCGAGACGGTACTGTCCTCCGACAACAGATACGGTGGAGTAGTCTTTGAAGACGGAAAGATTGCCGCAGCAGTATCCGCAATTCCCTTTAAGGATGATCTCAGACTTGATACTCTTTTGGTTCTTGATGAAAACAAGGAATTGGCGGGATGCCTGATGAACTATGTTTTTTCACAGGTTGAGAAAGAAAAGGTTCCTCCAAAGATGATCTGCTTTGAAACTGATGACGATGAAGTGTCTCAAAGATTCCTTGAGTCCTATTCAAAACAAGGACTACATCCGATAAAGGATCAGAAGGCATACAGGGCATACAGGGAGGTACGATATGGGCGCTAACGGAACAGACGATACAAACTTACAAAAAACTCGAAAAAAACTTGATCTGTCAGTTGAAGGGGATGTCCAGCAGCAGAGGCAGGAACAGGTTCAGAGCGATCAGGCTCAGCTCAATGCGTCCGTACAGGCATATACCGAGAGAATGGCGCAGGAGCACGCAGATGCTGAGGTTGTTACATTAAGCAAGAATGCAACTTTGACCATTATGCAGGATCAGGGTGAATCTCAGCCGCCCGAAGCTGTACAGGCACCGGCACAAAATATGTCTATGCTTAGGAAGATAACCTCGGGACTTCCCATGCATATCCCGACGAGTGCGGCCGAACCGCTTGCAGAATACCAGTTCTATGACCAGAAGGTCAGCAGTATGTGGAAGGCTCACGGAGTCGGTAAAAATACACCGGACAAAGTAGCGGCTCGTATGAAGAGACATGTTGACAGATTTATGTGCAGCGATGAGATCACCGAGACAGATGTGTCGAAGATGTCAACGACCGTTCTTGAGTCGAGTGAAATACTTAAACAAAAGGTCCGTCAGGGCAGTGATGCGGAAAAAAAGATTGATGTATTAAAGAAACTTGAGAACGATACCGATGGCGCAAATGTTGCCGATATCCTTAAGGACAGCAGAGATCTTCTTAAAGATCCTACCGGAAAGGAACTTCCTTGGGAAGATAACTATTATAAGCAGCATCCGGCATGTGCAAGAATACTCATAATGATGAACATTCTTCAGAATATCAATCATCAGGAGTTTAATGTATCAGGATTTAAGGCACAATCCAGGCTGGAAGACCGCATAAACGGTCTTATCGGCAATCTTTCACCGCTGTGCGAGCTTATCAGAAATTCTGAGGAATACGCAAAGGCTCTTGAGCAGTTCTCCGGAGTAAAGGCTTCAGAAAGAGAGACAGGTTTTACAGGAGAATTAAAGGAAAAGTATGAAAAGGGCGTTAAAGACAGGGTAAAGCGCCTTGACCATGCGATGAGCCGTTGGGCTCAGTATATAAGGCAGACGGATTCGGAGTCGACTGCAGATATACTTGAAAAGTATATGAAGACCCTTGAGATGTATGAAGAGGATATGAAACTCTATCAGCAGATGCAGGGCACGGATTCAGATCAGCTTGTTCGTATCAAAAGATATCTTTCCGAATTGGAAAGATTAAAGACCTATTTCAAAGAAGGAACTACCCCGGAACAGAAGATAGATATAGAAAAGAGTTTGGGACTGGTTTCGGAACGCAGAAGAAAGAAGAACGGATTCTACGGAGAAGGAGGCAGGCTCAGAGAAAAACTAAATGAATTCGGTATAAGGAGAGAAAGACCTGAGCAGTCAAAAGAAAAGGACAGTGATGCCCCGAATGACTATCCTCCGGAAGTAGTGGAAAATGTCAGAATGATCGATCAGTGGCTTTCAGCTCATGTAATGGATTCATCGCAATCCAATACAGAGAGTAATTTTGCGTCGGAGCTGCTTCAAAAGCCGTTTTCTCAGAGACTGTTTGCGTACTATCTCCTGGAGAACAAAAAGAGAAAAGAGCCGTCAATGTCCTGCGTGATGCTTGCTCTTAACGGTTATGTGCCAAATCTGAAAAAGATCAGAAAGGTACTTATGGCTTCAAAAGGAAAGTTTTGGATAAGACCTATGGAATTCATGAAAGGAAGAGATACGGTCCGTCATACAAAACTTTTCAGAAGAGCTCTTGGACAGACAGGTCATGTATATCTTCAGAAAATTGAGGATACACTTCGCATTCTTGATGACAAAGAAAAGGACTATGTAAGAAAGATCGATCAGGCTCGAGAAGAACGCAAGCAGGCAAAAGCTGAGACAGATACACTTTTTCAGAAACGTCATACTCAGAGTATGGAATGCGTTAGAGTATTTGAAGAGTATAGGCAGAGCATCAGTAAAAACAAAACCTGGCACAATGTAGTCACTTACAAAAAGATGAAAGCTCTGGAGCAGAAATCACAGGCAGCTTTCCGTGAACTCAGTCAGATTAATAATTCAATAAAACAGCGCTATGCGGCACCTTTAAATGCCAAGCAGCTTGAGGCAGAGGAGAAAAAGCAGAGGCTTCAGGATGCTGCAAGGGACGCCCGCAAGGCAGTAGAAGATGCCCAGACAGCACTTGATCAGCTTAACAGCAAGCAACATACCGATGCGGAAAAAGCAGAGGCTGAAAGGGCGCTTGAAGAGGCAAAAGAACTTTCAAAACAGGCAGACCTTGATGCTCAAGAGGCTATGCCGTCTCCGGAGGAAATATTAAGGCAATTTCTTCAGGGAACATCTCATGGAGCGGGAGTTTCCGAGGCTGAGATGAAAGAACAGACAGAGCGTGAGCATATGTCTATTCATGATAAGATTGATAAATCCATTGAAATTGAGGAAACGATAGTTGAAAAAGGAAGCCAGATCAATGATGTTGTAGTGGATAAATCGTATGTTACTTCCGGTTGGGGCTTATGGTATCTTCCTTCCGATGATATGGTTAACTCCATATTGGCTAAAGCAGCCTTCGGCACTGCGACAGGCGTACTTCAATTGGCAGAGGCCATATCAATTTTCTGTAACATTCCGAAGGAATTGAGTGAAGCCGGCTGGTCGGGAGTGTTGGAACAAGTTTCCGAAGGAATGGAGAAGCTTTCAGAGGCTGCTTCTACTGTAACAACTGCCGCAGAGACATTTGCAAATGTTGCTAAAATTGCTTGGGATGCGCGTTGGAATCTTGAGGATGGAGTTGGAGATATTATCGGTGATATTCCCGGTGTTAAAATAGCAGGTACAGTTCAGAATGGTGTCGAGATATACAACAGCACAAGACAGGTCATAACTTCAAGCGTAAGCGAGAGCAAACAGAGAGAAGCTGCTTCAACTGCAAAGGATCTATATCAACAAAAAATCGATGCTGCAAAAAATGCCGGTGATAAAGAAGCAGAGAAGAAATTGACCGAGGAACAGCGCAGGATCGCAAATATTCGCAAGATGCAGGGTAAGGTCAACAAGCGTCGTATAGAGCAGGCAAGCGTTAAGCTGGTAACTTCTTCGTTGGGTATCGTAGGGACATTTGTACCCGGAGCCGATGCAGTTATAGAGCCGCTTACGACGGTCATTTCAATCGGAGCATCCATAAAGGAGTTCTACGACAAGATAAATGAGGCAGATTCGGCTATAGACGATTACATCCATATGGATGAATTGCTTAAAGAATATAAGGCTCAGTTTAAGAAAGAGGATGGCTCTATCGACGAAGCTGAGCTTCAGGCCATGGCGGATGAAGTTCTGTCAGTCAGGAAGGTGGCAAGGCGGGATGAAGTATTTAAGGATGAGATAAGGCAGGCTGTGCTGCGTGAGCTCGGATTCTCGTCATATGCGGATATGGCTGATCATATTGCAGAGGATTATTGTTCGACGGTTTATGATCTGATATTTAAGAGAGCGGATGGAAAGCCAATTTATGAAGGCGATCCTGATGCAAACATGGATGATGAGATGAAACAGGCTTTGGTTAAACTCTTTCATCCTCTTACTTTTAAGTATCCCAAGAAGGTTGGCGATAAGGTTAAACCCGGTAAACCTACTATAGATAAGATGAAGGAATCATTGCTTAAGTAATTTAGACCATGCATTTACATTTATATTACAAAACGGAGGAAGTATAAATGGATAAATTAAAGATCCTTGAAAGATTAAAAGCCGGTTTTGAGGATATTCCGGTAAAATGTCAGCTTATTGATGATAAGGAGTTTTCACCCGATCCTGCACTTGTTTGTGAGAATCCGGGACTCGGAGTATTCGGTCACAATGCGATCAGCCAGTACTTTTTTGTTGATTACAATATTGCTGCAAAGGGTACTGATTATTTCAACTGTGTGATAGTGCTTGACGATGATATTGCGACGGAACGTATCGATGAAGTATTCAGGGCGGTATCGTATCTGAATTACTATTTACCCTATGGCTGTTTTATTCTCTCTGATGACGAGCAGCTGCTCTATAAATTCGGAGCACCGGTAAATTCGGATATGCCTGATGATGAGGCGTTTGAGTATATCGACAAATTGTCAGCACATGCGCTTGACTGCTTCAGAAGAAATATCTCGATGCTCACGGATGTAGCCGAAGGCAAGATCCTTCCTAAAGATATTCTTGAGATCTTTGGGGAAGATATCGAGGAAGAGGAAGAATAACTTACTTTAAAACGCCTATGTATTATCGCTTTAAAGTGTCGCTAAACTTGATTATTTTTAATGTTTTTTTCGATTAAGCCCTTACATTTTAAGACATTTTCTGCTATAATCAAATTTGCAGTTATGTAAACGCAATTTGTTTTTTGTAGTGAAACGGAAGTGCCTATGTTCAGTGTCGGAGAATTTGTTGCCTGTGGAAATAAAGGAGTCTGCAGGGTTGATCAGGTTACTACTCTCGATATTTCCGGAGTAGATAAAAATGAAAAGTATTATATCCTTAAGCCAGTATACAGTACCGCAAGTACTGTATATGTTCCGGTTGCGCTTGCGGACGAATCGGTTCGCAGCATCCTTACGGAAAAGGAGGCCAAAGACCTGGTTCAGATAGTTCCCGAAATTGAATGCCTTGACATACCCAATGAGAAAATGGTCGAGGCGGAATATAAGAGCTGTGTGCGCAGTAATGACATGAAGCGCATGGTCAGCCTTGTAAAGACCATCAACGCAAGGCGGAAGAAGCGCATTGAGGCCGGTCGCAAGGAGACTGCGATCGATGCGAAATATTATCGTATCGCTTCCGATTTCCTTTTCGGTGAGCTTGCGATCTCGCTTGATATTTCCAAGAATGAGGTCGAGGAAATGATCAACAAGAGCGGCTGGTGCTGATACAGAATTAGTTTATCAAGCTGATAAAAGACAGGAGATTCGTTCTCTTGTCTTTTTTTATATGCGTTGATATAATTGGATTGATTGTGAGCTGTGAATCAGCGAAGCAATCCGTATTATTGTAGCCGCGACTGACAATAAATAAGGAGAGAGATTATGTCTTTAAGGCTTAAAGATTTTCTGTCGTTTTCGGATATAGTTATCCAGTGTCATGACAATCCCGATGCAGATGCGCTTGCAAGCGGATTTGCTCTTAAATGGTATCTTGAGAAAAACGGGAAAAGCGCCCGCTTTGTTTACGGCGGGAAATTACCGGTAAGCAAGAGCAATCTTGTCCTTATGCAGGAGAATTTAAATATCCCCGCCGAGTTTGTTACAGAACTCGAGGCGCCGGAGCTTCTCATTACTGTCGACTGTCAGTACGGTGAGAGCAATGTAACCAGGTTTGATGCAAAAAATATAGCGGTTATCGATCATCACCAGGTGTCCGGCAAGCTGCCCGAAATGAACGATGTCAGAAGCAATTACGGATCCTGTTCGACCGTGCTATATGAGCTTCTTAAGGCTGAAGGAATTGATTTTAACCAGGATGAGGCCATTGCCACGGCTCTGTACTACGGGCTTATGACGGATACCAACGGGTTTGCGGAAATATCCCATCCTGCTGATAAGGATCTTCGCGATATCGCAAAGTACAGTAATTCAGACATTGTTCTTTTTAAGAATTCCAATCTTTCAAGGCAGGAGCTTCAGATTGCCGGAGATGCTTTGAAAAACGCACAATACAATGATATAAATCTGTATGCGATCGTTGAGGCACAGCCCTGTGATCCAAACATTCTCGGAATCATAAGCGACATGCTCCTTGAAGTTGATACGGTCAAGAGCTGTCTTGTCTACAGCATCCTTCCTTTTGGCGTAAAGATATCGATAAGGAGCTGCGTCAAGGAGGTCAAAGCCAGCGAGCTTGCCGGATATATTGCTGAAGGTCTGGGTGGAGGAGGCGGTCATCTTGTAAAGGCAGGAGGCTTCCTTAAAAAGGATCTTATCGTGCAGAAGGGAACAGAGTACGAGAAAGAAGCACTTAACAGACTTCTGGCGGGGAGAATGGAAAAATATTTCAACGAATCAATTATTCTTTACGCAGGTCAGGAGGAAGAAGATGTTTCGACATTAAAGAAATATGTCAAGAAGGAAGTCCGCCTCGGTTTCGTTCCTGCTATCAATTTTGCCAAGGCAGGAAAGAAACTTATGGTAAGGACACTAGAGGGAGATGTTGACATTACCGTAGATGAAGATGTGTACATCGTTATCGGCATAGAGGGAGAGATATGGCCCATCAAAAAGGAAAAATTTGAAAGATCCTACAGAAAGATCGATGAGCCCTATGTGTTTACGGGTGAGTATCCTCCTTCGGTTACAAACTCCGAGACCGGGGAGAGATTTGAGATCCTTCCTTCTGCAAAGAGCTGCATAGCTGCAGGAGGCGCAGGAATATATGCGAGGGAGCTTACCAAAAGAGTCAAGGTATTTACCACATGGGACACAGAGAAGTATTATCTCGGAAAGCCGGGTGATTATCTCGCTGTAAGAATGGACGATCTTTCGGATGTGTACATCATAGCCAGAGGTATATTTGAAAAGACATATACACCGGCATAGTGTTTTTTATACGTTATGCTATGCGGAATAAAAGGGATTTGTGAGATGAAATACGATGCTTTTATCAGCTACAGACATGCGCCTCTCGATATGGAAATCGCAAAAAAGGTTCATACCGGACTTGAGACCTACCATGTTCCCGGGGCTGTCAGAAAAAAGACGGGAAAAAAGAAGATCCAGCGTGTGTTTAGGGATCAGGAGGAGCTTCCTATCGGAAGTGATCTAAATGACAATATTTCCGGGGCACTTGCTCAGTCGGAATACCTGATAGTTATCTGTTCTCCCCGCACACCGGAGTCATACTGGGTGTGCAAGGAGATAGAATCATTCATTCAGATGCATGACAGGGACCATGTTCTTGCCGTGCTCATCGAGGGTGAGCCGGATCAGAGCTTCCCTCCGCTTCTTCTTACGGATGAGAACGGAAATCCCGTCGAACCTCTCGCAGCGGATATCAGGGGTGAGACCGCAAAGGAGAGAAATAAGAAATTCAAGACCGAAATATTAAGGCTTGCGGCGCCTGTACTTGGATGCTCCTATGACGACTTAAGACAGCGCCACAGGGAGCGTATTATAAAGAGAACCATTGCCATGGTCGCATCGGGAGCTGCAGTGCTTGCGCTTGCCGGTACGGCTTTCGGTCTGTATAACGCGGTAGTGGCAAAGCAGATGGAAAAGCTTGCGGGAGAGAAATCCGCGCTGGCTGAGGAAAAGACCATGCTTGCCAGCGAAATGTCTATTCTTGCGCAGGAAAAATCTCAGCTCGCTGACGAGATCCTGCTTGAATACAAGGATAAGCAGAAAAACCAGTCAAGATTTTTTGCTGAAAAATCCCTGTCGCTTTTATCGGACGGATATCGTGAGGATGCGGCTTTAGTAGCTATGGCAGCACTTCCTTCGGATGAGAATGACAGACCTTATGTTCCTGAGGGAGAGTACGCACTCTCGAAAGCGCTTTATGCGTATGCCGGAATAACCGATCTTGACTATGACAGGATCCTTTCTCATGACATGCTTGTAAAGGATGCATATACCACATATGACAAGAAGTATTTTATCGCCATAGATCAGGGCGAGAACGTTTATGTCTGGGATACATCAGACTGGTCACTCAGGATAAAGATTCCCTTCAGATCCAGCAGTTATAACTATATCCTCAGCATAGAAAAAGTATATGCCGATGAGACCGGAGTAGTCGTTTCCGATAAGGAGAAGGTTATTAAATATGATTATGACGGAAATGAGATTTATTCCGTTGAACCCCCAAAAGGAGTGTCGGCATGCACTTTCTCAGGAAAAACCGGGCGAGGCGCTTATATCACGGAAAAGGGAGAAAAGGCCAGTTCAATTTTTGATTTTCTTGATGACGCATTCTCTGAAAAAGGATATGAGGTTGTTGTATTTGATATAAAAGACGGTAAAGAGACGGGAAGATTTGATGTCCCTGAATCCACATGGTCGGAAGCCTTTGTGTTTTCTCCTGACGGAGAGAAACTGCTCATTATGAAATCCTGCAGTGTTCTGGACGAAGCAGAGGATTATGCAAAGGCATATCTGTGCAGCATATCAACCGGAGAGGTTAAGGAATTTACGCTTTCCGGAAAAAGTGGATACAAGGTTGTTGTCACGGAAGAGGGATATTTTATTATCAATACTCTCAAAAACAGTTCTCTTTATTCGGTGGATAATGAAGCGGCGCTTGATGTGATCGATCCTGTTTCCGAAAAAATGCTCTGGTCAAGGAAAATCCAGCTTGACGAAAGATCGTATTTTGATTCCTCATGCCAGATGTCAACGCATGTTTACGAGGTGGATGGTATTGTCCGCACGGATCTTGCTGTAGTGCACGGATATGATCTGTTTGTATTTGATGAAAATACCGGAGATATATTGGCGCATACGCCGCTCTCTACAGGTACTTCGGGACTTGTGCTTTATAAGAATGATCCCACCGGACTTATAGAATTTGATAACGGACTTCTCCAGTATTTCAGTACGTATGACGGATCATTGAGCGATAATACGCTGGATACCAAAAAAGGTCTTGATGAAATATACGGATGCAATTCCGATATTATACTGAAGCCTTTCGGAGGCAGTGATCTGTTTATCATCAACAAGCATACGGCAAGTGATGTAGCCAAGCTTGCCGATACAAGCAACAAACAGTATCTTCTGGATCCTTCGGGCTGCGGGGATTTCTTCCTCACGGAAAATTTTGATGAAGATAGTTTCTATATTTACGGTCTTGACGGAAAAGAATTATACCGCTTTGAGCCCAATAACTATCTTCTCTATTCCGATGATATGATAATCGACAACAAATATGTATTCCTTGACAAATACGGACTGCATATTGTGGATCCTTTTGAAAAGACAAGAGAAGATATAAAATACACAGACGATTCCGGAGAGGAAGACAATACCGCCTACGGAATGATCACAGAAAACGGGAAATATGCGATAGCATGGAAGAACGCCGCACTTTATCTGATCAGCGTAGAAGAGAGAAAGATCGTCTACTCACTTAAGAAGGATTATCAGACCAATAATATTGAGTATATTGAGAACGCAGCAGTTTCGGAAGACGGAAAGACGATATATGCTTTTTTTGAAAACACGCCTCTTACAAAGATAGATGTTCAGACCGGAGAGATGAGTGCATATGAGAATGAAGACTTGTTCTCTTCGGTAGGTGTGAGCTCGTCAAACAGTATCGTTGTATCGCCCGATGGAAAGTATGTTGCGGCCGGCTGTTTTGACGGAAAAGTCAGGGTTATCGAAAGCTCATCCGGAAATGTGATAGATGAGATACCGGAGCAGGTCAATGTTTCTTTCTTTATGGTTTTCACGAGAGACAGTAAGCATCTTCTCCTGCAGGGTAATGACAGAGTTGTAAACATTCGCAATATCGAAGAAAAATGTAATGCCGGCACGATCGACGCATACGAAGGCATAAACAATGTGATCTTTGATGACGCAAACGGAGTGATCGCGCTCTGCACCTCGAGGTATGTATATCTTATAGAAAATGAGACTTTCGTGCTTGTGGCAGATGCTGTAAACAACGGAACAATAACTTATGTACCTGCTGCAAAAGCATTTGTTTTATCGGATACAAAAGGTATTTGGAAGATTGGCTACAAGGATTACCGTGAACTTATAGAGGAAGCCAAAAAGCAGTTCCCCGGAGCAGAGCTTACGGAAGAAAAGAAGATCAGATACAATATCGACTGATATGAGAAACGGAAATGATTTTGAAGACAGAAGAATAAAGACTAAAACACTGAACCGCATTCTTTTGGCAGCTGTTGGAGTATTGGCTTCGGTAGCGGTCTTTGCCGTAGTCTTTAAGTTCCTTGGCGGAAGCAAAAAGCCGGGTGCAGAGCCTGCGGAGCAGATAACTGAAACTGTTGATACAGCAAAGGATCAGGCTACTGATTATGAAGACCTTAGCGACATACAGCAGAATTCAGCGTCGGAAAACGCAGATATCGCTACGGATACGGCAGCAGATAATAGTGAAGATGCCGGAAACATTGCGGATACCGAGGAGAGCACCGAAGCAGAAACAGGATCGGATACTGAGGAAAATGCAGAGACTGAAGCCGGAACTGATATTGATCCGGAAGAAGACTTAGAAGGCTCAGATACCGGGGCACAGGAATCAGCTGCGGTCTCCGAGAAAACCCTGATCCCAAGAGTTGAAGAACTGATCGAAGAGATGTCGGTTCACGCAAAAATATGCCAGATGTTTGTGGTATACCCTTCAGCGCTTACCGGAGTCAAGAAGGTCACAGAAGCCGGGAACATGACTAAAAATGCACTCGACAATTATCCCGTAGGCGGCTTTATCTACAATGCCTCAAATATGGACAGCTACAGTCAGGTTCATTCCTTATTGACAGGTGTCCAGAAGTTTTCGGAGATACCCATGATCCTTACCTGCGATGAGGAGGGAGGAAGAGTAGAGCGTCTTATGAGCAATGTCGGGACAACTCAGGTCGGCGCGATGTATAACTACCGCAAGGAAGGCACAGAGACAGCCTATGATAACGCGTTCGTGATCGCATCGGATATGAAGACCATCGGAATGAATATGGATCTTGCTCCGGTTGCGGATGTATGGTCAAATCCCGAGAATACCGTCATCGGGGACAGGGCATACAGCGACGATTTCGAAGAGGCAGCTACTCTTGTGGCTGAGGCGGTAAAAGGCTTCCATGACGGCGGTGTGGCATGTACGCTTAAGCATTTTCCGGGACACGGAGATACGACAGCGGATACACATTACGATACTGCCGTTGTGACTAAAACTTTGGAAGAACTTCGAAACGAAGAATTCCTGCCCTTTAAGGCCGGGATCGATGCGGGAGCCGATGCGGTCATGATAGGGCACCTGATAGTTCCCGATATATCCGATGAACCTGCAGTATTTTCTAAGGAGATCGTGACGGATATCTTAAGGGGAGAGCTTGGATTTGACGGTGTAGTCATTACGGATGCGCTTGAAATGGGGGCGATAGCAAATAATTACACCTCCGCGGATGCTGCTCTTAAATGCGTTGAGGCAGGCGTTGACATCATTCTCTGCCCGGGTGACTTTTCCACAGCGATCAGGGCGATAAAGGATGCGGTGGCAAGAGGTGACATCGAAGAGGAAAGAATTGATGAAAGTGTCCGCAGGATACTGACCCTGAAATACAATAACGGAATGCTTTGAGATCTTATAAACATAAATAGCCAGAAAAGGCGAAATTACTTTACTTTTCATATGATAAGTATTATCATAAATAATATTTTTAACTGATGTAACAGGAGGAATTACTCATGAAGGTTGTATTTAATAATGGCACGAACGGTGAGTGCAGTGCTGATGAAGAACTTCACATTATCCGTCACAGTGCGGCACATATCCTTGCCCAGGCTGTAAAAAGGCTTTATCCCGAAGCACATTTTGCATACGGTCCTGCGACAGAGAAAGGATTCTATTATGATATCGACCTTGGTGAGACCGTTATCTCCGATGAGGATTTCCCCAAGATCGAAGCAGAGATGCAGAAGATAGTTAAAGAGAATCTTCCTTTCAAGTCATTTATCCTCTCCCGCGAGGAATCCATTAAGCTCATGCAGGAGAGAGGAGAGGTCTATAAGGTTGAGCATATCGGAGACCTTGATGATGACGCTGTAATAAGCTTCTATCAGCAGGGTGAGTACATCGATATGTGCGTAGGCCCCCATATCTGCTATACAAAGGCTTTAAAGGCCTTCAAGCTTACCGGTATCTCCGGAGCATACTGGAAGAACAATTCCGAGAACAAGATGCTCACCAGAATAAACGGTGTTGCTTTTGCTTCAAAGGAAGAGCTTGAGCAGTATGAGAAGGAGATGGAAGAGGCAAGGGCCAGAGATCATCGTAAGATCGGCAAGGAGATGGGTCTTTTCATGACCGATAATCTTGTAGGCCGCGGACTTCCCATGTTCCTTCCCAAGGGATATACCATCTGGCAGGAGCTTGAGAATTATATCAAAGAGAAAGAGCGTAAGCTTGGATATCAGCATGTTATGACTCCCTGCGTAGGAAGCGTTGAACTCTATAAGACTTCAGGACACTGGGATCATTATCAGGAGAATATGTTCCCCGCAATGGAGGTTGAGGGTGAATCCTTTGTCCTTCGTCCCATGAACTGCCCCCACCATATGATGATCTATGCTAACAAGCCCCGCTCATATCGTCAGCTCCCCTTGCGTATAGGCGAGATCGCTCATGATTTCAGATATGAGCCCAGCGGAACCCTTAAGGGCATCGAGCGTGGAAGACATTTCTGCCAGAATGATGCGCATCTTTTCGTTACGCCCGATCAGATCGAGGCTGAGGTAAAGACCGTTGTAGATCTCATATTTGATGTATATAAGGATTTCAACATCACGGATTATCGTTGCGTACTCTCACTCAGAGATCCCGCAGACAAGAAAAAGTATCATGATGACGACGAGATGTGGAACAATGCTGAGGACGCGCTCAGAAGAGTGCTCAACGATCTTGGCATAGATTATACCGAGGAGATCGGTGAGGCTGCATTCTACGGACCGAAGCTTGATGTTAACGTTAAGCCCGCTGTAGGTGCCGAGTATACCCTTTCCACCTGTCAGCTTGATTTCTGTCTCCCTGCTAAGTTTGATCTTAAATATATCGACTCAAACAGCAATGAGCAGACTCCCGTAGTTCTTCACAGAGCAATTTTAGGATCTCTCGACAGATTTATGGCTTATCTCATTGAAGAGACAAAGGGAAAGTTCCCCTTCTGGGTTGCTCACGTGCAGGTTAAGGTCATCCCTGTTTCAGAGAAATATCTTGATTATGCCAACAAGGTATATGAAGCACTTGATGCGGCCGGAATCCGGACCGAAGTGGATTCTTCCAACGAGAAGGTTGGCTACAAGATCCGTGCGGCCCGCCAGGAGGACAGAGTTCCTTTCATGCTCATCTTAGGCGAGAAGGAAGAGGGAGCAGGCAATGTTTCGGCCCGTGACCGCGATACCGACGAGACTACCGAGATGACTCTTGATGAGTTTATCGCAAAGTGCAGGGATCTCAAGGCAAATCATAAATAAATTAAAAAAGTTATTGACATGTCGATAAAGATATGTTAATTTAACTGAGTGCGTAATGCACGGACGTCAAGCAGAGTATCCGCTCTCACCTTACAGCCTTAGCTGAGCTCGTAAGTGTACCGGTCCATTAGTTAACTCATCTAATGAGATATTAATGTGATTTCAAGAGTGGATAGATTTGCTATTCACTCTTTTTTTTATGCATCATCTCAAGATGATGTCGGTTACAATAAGGTACCAACACGCGCTAAAAGACACCGCGTGTTGCGTCGATGCTTCGCACATTAAGTGCGGTGGGGCATCGCACTTAATGCATCATTGCAAAGGACGCAATGATGTCGACTGGAGGTATAAAGCAATTAGCGATTTAATGATTAATGAGCAGATCAGAGACAAAGAGGTACGTGTTATCGGTGCAAGCGGTGAGCAGCTTGGCATTATGACCTCGAGAGAAGCACAGGTGCTTGCCGATGAGGCAGAGCTTGACCTTGTTAAGGTTGCGCCCACAGCGAATCCCCCTGTCTGCAGGATCGTAGATTACGGTAAATTCAAGTATGAGCAGCTCCGCAAGGAGAAGGAAAACAAAAAGAAGCAGCATCAGGTTGAGATCAAGGAGATACGTCTTTCTCCCAATATCGATACCAATGATATCAATACCAAGGTAAATGCTGCGAGAAAATTCCTTACCAAGGGAGATAAGGTTAAGGTCACTCTGCGTTTCCGCGGCCGTGAGATGGCTCATATGAATACCACCAAGCATGTCCTTGATGATTTTGCCGAGGCGCTTTCGGACTGCTCTGTTATTGAGAAGCCCGCTAAAGTTGAAGGCAGAAGCATGAGTTTGTTTTTAACTGCAAAGAAGTAATTT
>JAEEGL010867115.1_pt1 | contig 17686 bp, 11 predicted proteins | sample 9134231 | NCBI WGS metagenome assembly JAEEGL01 (sample SAMN16246548, study PRJNA631951) | gut metagenome | biome: gut microbiome; feature: rumen; material: fiber-attached | host: Bos | place: Iran: Karaj | collected 2018-10 | reverse complement strand
TTTCGGCTTTTGCCGCCGGGACCAGGCATCCGAGAAGGAAAAGAATAACGAGAACTCCTACGGTACGCAGATACGTAGTTTTACCCCCGTCGTTTGCTCCGGTAAGGTAATAAAACGGCTCGGTATCGGAAAATGAAACGTCGTTCGGAACGATACTGTTTTCACCTTTTGCAATAAGCGTTACGTCGTATGCGTCTTTTGCCGTAATCTGCCTGGATAACGAATAATCCGGGAAGCAAAACGGAACACCTATCTCTTTAGCTTTTTTTATAAGAGTTATGACAGATAGATAAAACTCGCATTCGTCATAATAGTACCTGATAGACTCATCGTACAGAGTATGATATTTTTCATAAAATGAGTCGAGCGCTTCCCTGTTGCGATCATTTTCTGTGACGATTGCCTCAATTATATCCGGTGAAATCTTTTCAGTGTCCGAATAATCACCGTCATCGGAAATATGAATGCCGAGTTTACCGGCATTTTTAATAATAGTTCTGCAGAACGGGGTGGCGCAGGTTTCTCCGAGCTTGACTTTATCACCGCTGATCACAAGTGAAAAGGATATAATACTGTTTCTGGATTCAACAGTTTTCGGAAGATCAATAAGAAAACGTCCGTAAACAGGAGAGCTGACAATCTTACTGAAAGAAGCTGAGAGAGATGAGGTCAGCGGATCGCCGAAATCGATTTGAGAAGAGAATTCCGATAAAGACGCAAAATTCTCCATCAGATTGACGAACAGAAGCTTTTTTTCATTCTCGGTTCGCGCCGAATCAAATATTTTACAGGCAAGCGCCGCTTTTCCTGAAAGGACCGTCAGTTCTTCAAAAACGGAGAGCGCTTTTTCATCTTCGAGCAATCGGGAAAATAACTTCTGTCTCGCCTCGCGCGTCTTGATAGTGCAGGTTTTCAGAACGCATTTTACCGAAGATTCGGGTATAAAGTTGAGAAGCTGAAGGTCTTTGAATACCGAAACGGATATTTTCTTGTCTGTAGGCTTATCGGTATATAGCAGGCTTGGAAGCATATCGTCCTCTGATCAACTTTTCATTCCGGAAGTTTCATATCCCCTTTTTTATAAAGCGAGATCCTGACAAAAACAAAGTCAAACGCAAGAGACAATACCGCAGGAAGCACGAAACTGACCAGAAGTAAACCGATTATCTCAAGCACACCGACCGTGCCGTTGTAACCCGATGATTTATCAATCCACCCGAGTATCATTCCGACGGGTCCGAGAAGACCGCAGGTACCCATACCTGAATTTATGGCATCGCCGTACATACGAAGATTAAAGACGCATACCGCAAGAGGACCAGTTATCGCCGAAGCAAGCGTGGGTGCAAGCCATATCTGAGGCTTTTTAACAATATTCGGCATCTGAAGCATTGACGTGCCGATACCCTGAGAAAGCAGACCGCTTACACCGTTGTCACGGAAGCTGATTACAGCAAAACCGACCATCTGAGCACAGCATCCGGCGACAGCTGCTGCCCCGGCAATGGCGAGACCCTCATTCCCTCCGGCCGCCAGATTACCTGTCAGACAAAGCCCCGCGCAGATCGCGGCGCTTGATATAGGAAGTGTAAGCAGCATACCAACGACAACCGATATCACGATTCCGGAAACAAGAGGAACGGCAAGTGATGCCCATCCGATAAACTGCGTGATATATGACGCGAGTTGTTTGATTAGCGGTGCAACAAACACAGAAAGCAGTCCGCCGACGAGAAGCGTGACAAAAGGAGTAACAATAATATCGACTTTTGTCTTTTTTGAGACAAGCATGCCAATCTCGGACGCGGCGATTGCGATGACAAATACCGCGAGCGGACCTCCGGCGCCGCCGATCATATTGGCCGCGTATCCTACTCCCGCTACTGAAAAAATAACGAGAGGATGCGCTTTAAGCGAATAGGCGATAGCAGCGGCCATGGCAGGGCCGGCGACCGCTTGTGCATACCCGCCTATATCGGAAAGAATTCCGAGATAAGGAATCAAACCCAGGGCCTTGAAAATCGTACCGATCAGGAGCGAAGCAAAGAGCCCCTGAGCCATTGCCGACATTGCGTCAATGAAATATCTTTTAAGTAACTTTTTTATCATTCCGATTCCCTTCTGTTCCGAACGCAGTTATAACGTCAGAAACGCCGATCCCATAGTCTTCAAACGGATCGTCATGTATTATTTTCGGATCAAGCGGCCCGTCAATCGCGACAATACGATAGGCAGAGGCGATATCCCGAAGTTTCTCACAGAAAATCATTCCGGCTCCTCCGGTTCGTATGCCCTCTTCCAGAAAAACAATACTTGTATCCGGAGAAATTATTGTTTTTAATTCATTCGAAATATCCGTATAAGGAGTCAGTTTTTCAAGCAGGATAATGCCGCAGTCTCCCAGCATCTCTGCGGCTTTGATTGCAACGGACACAATTCTTCCGTACGTTATTATTACGCGTTCCGGAGTCTTCTCAAAATTGCGTCTTACATAACGTGAGCCAAATTTGAAAATATCGTTAATCCGGGGAAGATCGTGATCATTCGGATATCTTACGGCAACGGGGGATCCGGAATCGACAGTATCGGTCAGTATTTCTTTTAATGACTCAAAACACGCCGGGGTATAAATATCGATACCCGGTATTGATGACAGAAAAGAAACGTCGAAAATCCCGTGATGCGTCTGCCCGTCCGAGAACGAAATACCGGCTCTGTCAACAAGCAAACGAACGGGAAGCGACTGTATGGCAATATCGTGAAATATATTGTCATAACCGCGCTGTAAAAATGTACTGTATATCGCGGCATATGGTTTCATTCCGTTTGCCGCAAGACCGGCAGAGAAAGTCAGCGCGTGCTCTTCTGCGATACCTACGTCAAAAAATCTGTCCGGAAATTCCTTTTCAAACATGCTGAGTCCTGTACCGCGGCTCATCGCCGCAGTTACAGCGCAGATTCGTTCATCGTTCCGGGCAAGATCAACTAATGTCTGCCCGCAAAGCTGCGAAAAATTCTTTTCCGGCGCCTTACCTTCAGGAGATATGCAGTGAAATCTGTCGGGATCTTTCTCTGCTTCGGGAAGTCCCTTCCCTTTCTTTGTTTTCAGGTGAACGATACACGCGCCGCCGTATTGCTTTGCCTCATTCAGCAGATTTTCAACGCTTTGAAGATCGTTGCCGTCGCACGGACCGAGATAATAAAAGCCCAGATCTTCGAAATAATTCGAGCCGTAAAGAGCGTTTTTAAATGATTTCTTTACGTTTTTGATGAAATTGAACAGTCCTTTTCCGATAAGCGGTATCTTTCTGATGATATTAGCCGTTCTGTGTTTTGAACGGTAATAACCGCGAGAAGCCCGAAGTTTAGCAATTACACCGGCGAACCGACCGATGTTCTTGGAGATAGACATCTCGTTTTCGTTAAGTATGATAACAAGTTTCAGTCTGCTGTCACAGTTATTGAGCGCTTCGTGTATCATGCCGCCGGTAAAAGCGCCGTCCCCGAGTATAGCGATGGTATACGCCGAAGAACCCCTGAGCCTGTCGGATTCGGCAAAACCGAGCGCCGCGGAAACCGAAGTACTGCTGTGCCCCGCACCGAAACAATCGTATTCGCTTTCGGATCTTTTTGTAAATCCCGAAAGCCCGCCCCTCTGCCTAAGAGTTGAAAATTTATCTTTTCTTCCCGTCAGTATTTTGTGAGTATACGCCTGATGTCCTACATCAAAAATTATATGGTCGGTTGGCGCCGAAAAAACATCGTGCAAAGCAACCGTCAGTTCGACAGAACCGAGATTTGAAGCAAGATGCCCTCCGGTCTTTCCGACTTGTCTTACAATAAAATCGCGAATTTCGTCACAGAGAGCGATTTTATCGGGCATCGTGAGTTTTTTCAGATCTTCCAGAGAATTTATTCCGTTCAGAAAAACATAGTCGTCCATTGTGTTTGCTTGACAAAAAACAAAAAATCAAATATAATACGAAGAGTAATTCATGCAGCCGTATCGCGGCTCAAGGGGACTGAAATGAGAAGACCGCTTGCAGACAGACTGCGCCCCACTGACCTTGACGGTGTCGTCGGACAGGAACACCTGACAGGTTCAGACGGAAGCGTCAGAAAAATGCTCGAAAACGCATATTATCCCAATATGATCTTTTACGGACCGCCGGGAACAGGCAAAACGACCGTTGCCGAAATAGTTGCAAGAGCATCGGGACTTTATCTGAAAAAACTGAATGCGACTACGGCGACGACCGGCGATATAAAAGACGTCATTTCCGAAACGTCCGGATTCGAGGGGGTAAACGGAGTTCTTCTATACCTTGATGAGATTCAGTATTTCAGCAAAAAGCAGCAGCAGACGTTGCTCGAATTCATAGAGGACGGAAGAATTACGCTCATAGCTTCGACAACGGAAAATCCGTATCTGTACGTTTATCAGGCAATCATCTCACGCTCGTCTGTATTTGAGTTCAAACCCGTACTTCCGGAGTCACTGAGAAATACGGTAAAAAAATCGGTTTCCGTCCTGTCGGATGAGTCCGGACGTGAAAAAAAGATTTCTGATGATGCGGTGGATCTTATATGCGAACTTGCTGCAGGCGACGTAAGGCGCTGTATAAACATCACCGAAAACGTATTCTACACCTCTGACAATGTAATAGGAACTGACGATATCAGGCGTACCGTTCCTTCTTCCGTCGGTAACTTTGACAGAAACGGAACGGTCCATTACGACCTTCTATCCTGCCTTCAGAAATCCATTCGCGGCTCTGATCCCGACGCCGCTGTATTCTATCTTGCGAAAATACTGAAAGGCGGAGATCTCCCGGGCGCATGCCGAAGACTTCAGGTCATTGCATGCGAGGATATCGGTCTATCATATCCTCAGGCAATATCAATCGTGAGATCATGCGTAGAAATTGCCCGTGACGTCGGTATGCCCGAGGCTGTAATCCCGCTGAGTGACGCGGCGATTCTCCTTGCCACGTCGCCAAAATCAAACAGCGGGTACGCCGCGTTTGAAGCGGCGTCTGCCGACGTAGAAAAAGGACTCGGACAGCGCATTCCGTCGTATATGAGACCGGGAAACAGATATGAAGGATATAAATATCCGCATGATTTCAAGGACCATTACGTGAGCCAGCAGTACCTTCCCGACGAACTCAAATCAAAAAGATATTACGAGTACGGGGACAACAGGATCGAACAGGCCGCACGTCAGTACTGGGATAAGATCAAAGGGTAAAACCGCCGTCAACAATCAGGTTCTGACCGGTAATAAAAGACGCTCCGTCGTTTGCAAGGAAATAGACAGCCTCGGCTACGTCGGAAGGATATCCTTGGCGCCCGAGGGGAGTTGCGGTAACAAGATTATTTCTTGTTTCCTCATCAAGGGATGCGTTCATCCCGGTATCAATAAAACCCGGCGAAACACAATTTACACGTACTCCCGACGGTGCGAGTTCCGCAGCAATTGCTCTTGTAAATCCTATAACGCCTGCTTTTGCCGCAGAATATACCGTTTCGCATGATGCGCCGGTAACCCCCCACATTGAGGAAACGTTCACTATCGAACCGCGGTGCTCTTTTATCATATAACGCGCCGCCTCTCTTGTGCAGAAAACCGTTCCGGAAAGGTCAGTGTCTATAATTTCCCGTATCTCATCATCCGCTGTGTCGCAGAGCGTTTTAATCAGCGCTCTGCCGGCACAGTTGACCAGTACGTCAATAACTCCGGTTTCATTTATCGCGGATTCAATTATCCCTGCGGCTTCTCCCGGGCTGGAAACGTCTGCACGGTAAAGGCAGCAGTTCCCGCCCGATTCGGTTATTTTTTTAAAAAGGCCGTGCGCGGAAGAGACGTTATTTTTGTAAACCGCAAATACAAACCAGCCGTTTTCGGCAAACTTTTCGGCCACTGCCGAGCCGATACCGCCGGATGCTCCCGTGACGATTACAGTTTTCATAAGTTCCGCCTTTCGTTTACGGCGTTTATTATACCATACTGACCTTTAAAATTCAATCGATTTTTTTGTAACCTTCATTAAACCTTCACACTGACGGTGTATAATACATCCGTAAATGAACGAAGAGGAAGCGCTTTGAACAGCGCTTTCACGGAAAGGGAAAAAATGGAATACGACGTAAATAACGAAAATCATCAGAACGGCGGAGAAAACCCGGGCGTACAGCCCCAGAATCAGAATCAGCAGACATATCAGCAGAACGGATATAATCAGTACTACGGTCAATATCAGCATTATCCGCAGTATACCGGATATCGGCCATACGCAAACACTCAGGGACAGTATTATTACGGTAACGGAATGTATACGCAGCAGAGGTCGTCCGCTCAGCAGTCAACCGCAAAAAAGGGTGCTTCAAAAGGTTTTGTCATCGGAATGGTGGCGATAGGACTTCTCATCTCTATGCTGTTCGGATCATTTGTCACAGCACTGTTTTACCGTGCGGCTCTGAAAAAATCCGCAAACGGAACGGCGCCTTCCGTTCCTTCGGGCGAGGTTGTGATAAGACACTCAGGCGGCGACGATCAGGCACAGCCGGTCACCGAACAGGGCGACTGCGCTTATGCAGCGTCGATTGCAAGAAATTCTGTTGTTGAAATAAGAACGAACGCGGTTTCTTCCAGTCCAATTTTCGGGCAATATACAATTCAGGGAGCCGGATCGGGTGTTATAATTTCCTCGACCGACGACGGAACGTATATTATCACCTGCGCTCACGTCATTGAAGGCGCGAAGACCATTGAAATCTATCTGACAGACGGAACGCAGTATCTCGCGACGTACAGCGCGTATGATTCGCTGACCGACATTGGGATTGTCAAAATAAACGTCAGCGGTCTGCCGACTGCAAAAATAGCGGACGCGGACAAAACAACGTTCGGAGAAAAAGTCATTGCAATAGGAAATCCTCTCGGAGAACTCGGAGGTTCTGTTTCAAGCGGCATTATCTCTTCTCTCGAAAGAGTAATCGAGATAGATGGCATAAACTATACACTTCTTCAGACGGACGCGGCAATCAATCCCGGCAACTCCGGCGGTGGTCTGTTCAATATGAACGGCGAACTCCTCGGAATAGTCAACGCAAAATCTACCGGCTCCGATATTGAAGGTCTAGGATTTGCAATTCCCGTCGACAAGGCGCTCTCTATTTTTGAAGAACTCGTCAAAAACGGCTACGTTTCGGGGCGCGTGATGATAGGAATCAAGATCGCGGATATCCAGTCGACGACCGATCTTTATTCAAACAGCTCTTTGATAAAGTATTTCACTTCGTACGGCCTGTATATATCTTCAAGCGATGTCGAAGGGCTCAAAACCGGAGACCGGATCGTCTCATTCGATAACATTGAAATCAAATCGTATTCGGACCTCAGAAATCTTCTTCTTGACTACAACGTCGGTGACAAAGTTACTATCCAGGTATCAAGAGTAACTTCTACGAGCGGGCGGAAAAACAATACCGAGCTGTTCAACATAGAAGTAACTTTGAAGGAGCGTGTAGCCGAGGACTCCCAAAACTGAGTCGTCTAACCTGATATGATAAAAACAGGGCGTACCCCGCCCTGTTTTACCCTTAAACGGAGGATACCGGAAAATGTATAGGATACTCGTTGTTGACGATGAGGATAATATACGCCTGCTGATAAGAAAATACGCAGAAAAGCTCGAGGGGCATGAAGTGACCGAAGCCGTTAACGGAATGGAAGCTTTGGATCTGTGCCGTGAAAAAGCATTTGACGTCATAATAATGGATATAATGATGCCGGAACTTGACGGGCTTTCCGCAACGCGCGAAATAAGAAAGTTTTCGGACGTTCCGATTATTTTACTCTCCGCACGGGGTGAAGAATACGACAGGATTTCCGGTTTTGAGTTCGGAGGAGACGATTACGTGGTCAAACCTTTTTCGCCGAAAGAACTCATGCTCAGGATCGACGCCCTGATGAAAAGGCGCGGCCCGGCAATTCATTCATCTTCCGCTGAAATCCCGGAAACAGAGAAAGAACCGGAACACAAAAAATTCGTCTATGATGGGCTTGTTGTCGATTTTGACGCTCGCATCGTATACGTTGACGGGAAACGTACCGACCTTTCACCCAAAGAATATGATCTTCTGTTTTACATGATCGCAAACAAAAACCGTGCTCTGAAACGCGAAAAGCTGATTTCGGACGTATGGGGTTTCGATTTTTACGGCGACGATCGAACTTTGGATACGCATATTAAACTGCTCAGAAAAAGCATCGGACAATACAGCCGTCTGATTGTTACCGTGAGGGGAGTCGGATACCGTTTTGAAACGACGTAATAATATCGGAGTAAAGTGGAAAATTTTTTTCTACGTTTCCGTTTATACTCTTGTTTTCATCGCCGCTCTGTGGCTTTTGCAGATTGTTTTCATAAAAAACATTTACGGAGCAGTCAAACGCGCGGAAATTAAAGCGGCCGCAACCGAAACGGAAAAATACATCCCCGACCTTGACAAAGTTAAAAGCGCCGCAGAAAGCCAGTCAAAGAAAAGAAACATTTGTTTTATTGTTTACGTTGTTGATCCGGACGGAGTATTTACCACTGTTTGTTCCTGCGAATCTTCCAGAGAATGCGCTATACACTCTCTTGATGAAGCGGGAATCCGCAGGATATATGATATTACCCGGACATCGGGAAAAAGGACGCTTGCAACTTACAGATTCAACCCCGAGGCGTCGGCGTTTCTTCCGTCAGACGTCGGTATCGTTAACGACGACGAACCTGAATCGATTGTACTGTCCGAAGTCTTTCCGCAGGGAGACTACAGTATTTTTGTCCTCCTGAATTCATTCGTTACTCCTCTTGCATCAACCGTCAGCATTATTAACGTAATACTTGTGATCATAAGCGCTTTCATGATCATAATGGCGCTCTTTCTTTCGTTTGCTCTTTCGGGAAATATCGTGCGTCCAATAAGCAGAATCAATGAATCGGCAAAAGCACTTGCCGCAGGCAATTATAACGTAGAGTTCAGCGGGAAAGGTTACAGGGAGATAAACGAGCTGAGCGATACGCTGAACTATACTTCCCGGGAACTCGCAAAAGTCGATATGCTTAAACGTGAGCTGATCGCAAATACTTCCCATGACCTCAGAACACCGCTTACGATGATCGGGGGTTATGCCGAAATGATGCGTGACATTCCCGGCGAAAACACTCCGGAAAACGCCGAAATCATTCTTCGCGAAACCGAAAGGATGACGTCTCTCGTAAATGACATGCTTGATATTTCAAAACTTGAGAGCGGTACGCAAAGTGTAAACGAGGAAGTATTCTCGCTTACGCAAGCGGTTTCCGATACCGTAACGAGATACACACGTTTCAATCTATCCCAAGGTTATAAAATATCCTTTTATGCCGACGCCGACGTTACCGTAAAGACAGACAGATCAAAATATCTTCAGGCTTTCTGCAATCTTATGAATAACGCGCTGACTTATACAGGCGCAGATAAAAAGATAAACGTCGTTCAAAGCATTGTCGACGGTCCGCAGTCACCTCTTGTAAGATTTTCGGTTATAGATACGGGAGAAGGTATACCCGAGGACAAGCTGCCGCTCATCTGGGAGAGATATTACAAAATCACGTCAGAACACAAACGTTCGCAGCAAGGAAGCGGCCTTGGTCTTTCCATCGTAAAAAAAATAATGGATCTTCTCGGTGGCTCCTGCGGCGTAATAAGCAAGGTCGGTGAGGGGAGCTCCTTCCATCTTGATATCCCGATTTATTTCGGATAATAAAAAAACCCGGATCCCGGGTTTTTTTTATTATTCTGTGCGGTTTAACGTCAATCGAAAACAGCGATTTCGGGTGAACAAAGAATACCGCATTGTTTAATAATATACTCGTTGCTCCACCCGTCATCGCGTCTGTACCAGTAAGACGGACCGATCCATGCATGTCCAGAACTGTTATGAAGCGAAGTGAAGCAGTTGACCCTTGAAAGGCAAATCGTCAACGCAATCTGATGTTTTCCCTGATGAACATCTTTTAAGATAAGATCGCACGGCTCAAACACTATTTTTCCCATCTCTTCTCCGTCAAGCGACACGTCGACGACAGCTCCCGAATATGATTTCAGATGAATTTTAAGGTCACAGTTTTTTTCAGTCTCTATCGGGCAGTAATAGGTGATTTTCCCACCGTAAAAAGGCATTCCCTGACGGGTTATGTCTCCGAAGTGAAGAAGTCTTTCCGGCTTTTTAATCCTGATTTCCGAACCCGCAACGGAAACGTCGAAATCTCCGAGAAGGAAATAATTCTCAAGACTCACCCGTTTTCCGAAAGGCGCTTTGATAATCAGTTCGTTCTTCCCTGCAGCAAGAGCGGGAAGACGCATCGTTTTAATTGAGTGATCGGTAAACCAGCCGTCGCTTACAACAGGCACGTCCACTCCGTTAAGAATAACTTTTTCCGCTCCTTCGTATGCGAGAGAGCACTCGGCTTCGATTTCACTGTCAATTATGAACTTCAGCGTCGGGAATATCGAGATCGTTTCTTCCGGGATACACCACGGCTGGACGTCATGTCCGTCTGCGAGAGGATACCCGAATTTATTTCGGAGAAGTTCGTCGATTCTCAGCATTTCAAGCTTTTTCTCGAATGTTATTCCGTCAAGCGACCATTCGGGCATATCAAGAACAGCTACGTTCGGCTCTGATCTTTCAAAATCAACCCCATCGGGATAATCGACAATCCTGTTAATGGTTCGATTTTTACTCGTGTTATGTTTATCTGACGATATGTTCGTTGTATCGTACAAAGGTTCGGCACACAGCAGAAGGCTGTCGTAGCGATAAAACGATCTCTTTATGACAGTGTTGCCGTTTTCATATGACACGTCGGATATTGGCTTTATATCGCCGTTAACCGTATCGTACTCTGTCAGTTTGTAAGTGCCTTTCAGAATAATTCTGACGTTTTCCGGGCTGAACTTAGAAACGCGTTTTATATGTGCGATGAAAAACCAATCGTTATTCCGATCATTTCTCTTTGAAATAAACAGAGTATTGCACGGATATCCGTCTTCATATCTGATTTCACCGGAGCGATAACCATCCAGCGCTTTGACGATCTCAGACGGGAAAAACGGAACTATACAGCAGCGCCGACGCAGTTCACCGAGAAGGTCATCATGACCTTCTTCAGCATCGATAAACTCGGGAAAACGCCCGGTAGATACTACAAGTCCTCCCCGATCAGCAAACCTGATAAGGCTCTCGGCGGTCGTTTGTCTCAGGTTTGTGACGTCGGGAATTAGAACGACACTGTATTTCATTTCCCCTACGTTCAGCTGAGCGTCATCGCACTTTTTCTCCAGCAGCGGAAGCTGCGACTCGCTGATGAAGTCAAAATCGATGGAATTATCAAGCAGCATGTCAATTATCTGCGTGAAATTTCTGTCAAGCGTCGCTCTTTCAAGAGATGTGTTTTCTGCCGGTCCGAAGTTTAGCCAGTAACTCTCGACCGGGTGTATCACACCTACACGTATATCCGCCTTACCACGGGTTAGCGCCGTGTTCAGACGCGCAAAATGATCCTCAATAAATCCGTAGTCCTTATACCATGAGGACTGATAACCTATACTTGCGGGATAATCTCTTTTCGCAGATCCGCGCATACTGTACCACGTGAGATGAGGAACTCTCACCGTAACTCCGAACGCAGCCTGCCAGTCTCCCTGGAATTTATGCCCGCGGAAATCAAAATCCCATCCGGTCACCCCGTAAAGCTCGGACGTCATGCCTTCCTTGCCCCACTGATGTACCGCCGAAGAACACTGCTTTGCCGTCGTCGGCTCGAAATTATCGCAAAGCACGTCAATACCCGGGATACCGAAATAGCGATACGCCCTCATCGCCTCACCTATCGCAGATGTCTGCGAATGAAGACTGTGTTCTTCCATCATATGACCGGTAAGGGAAATGCCGTGTGCATCACACCACGTTCCGCATTGCTTTGCAAACGCGTCGGTAAATCTCTGACAGGCGTGTTCGTGATAAAGGTAACGCGTTCGTGACGGCTTTCCTTCCGGAAGATCCCATATCAGCTCCGGAAGTTTGTAAATGAGATCAAACCCAAACTCGTTTCTGAACGTCTTCGGAAAATCAGTCGTCCAAGGCAAAGTAACGTCGCTCTTGTCCGAAGCAAACGGAAGAACCGATTTTCTCAGGAACTGCGGCTCATCTGTGAATATTGCCGGAACAGTTTTGCCGAACTCTTTCCCGACGGCTTTTTCGTAAGCGCCGTATGTGACTTCTATAAAACGGCCGACAGCTTCTTCCGACATTGTGTCTACGTACGTCTGCCCGTTAAACCAGCCGCTCGGCGAATCGGTTTCAACGTAAACGTACCAGTCGGCGTCCTCCGGAGAACAGAATGAATAAGACAAAAGCGCCCCGTCTTTATTCAGTTCGATTTTATAGCATGCGAGAAGATATTTTTTGCCTTCGTTTATCCACGAAGCATCTGCAATCTCGTCGCCGGAGCGATTATAAAAATAACATGAACGTCTTTCGTCCGCTTCCGGATCCCGGGTCACGGTAAAACGTATTTTTTTCTCACGGAAAGCCGGGTTTGAGGTAACGATTCCGCCCGCAGCGCCTGACGGCCATCTGTCTTCATCATAAAGCCACGCAAGCATCCGGTTTTTCTTTGCTTCATAGCTGCAAAGTTTAACAAGATTCATAAACTCCGTACTTAAATACGGAGTGGACATCCCCGATCTTGTGTGCATATGAAATCCGCCGAAACCCATTTCCCTGAAATAGCCTATCTGTTTGACAAGCTCCTCTGGCACAAGTCGGTCGTTCCATGCCCAGAAAGGCGCTCCCCTGTATTCTGAGGTTGGTTTTTTGAATAGTTCGTTGTCAAGACTTTCCGCACCGTTTTTTTTGTAAAGCATATTGCCCTCCCAGGTCGTTTTCATTCACATTATACCACACAATCCTTTTATAATCAACTTGACAGGAGCATAAAAAAATGATAAAATTATCAACTGCAATGAGGGCGGAGATATGGCGGATACTGATAACAAAAAATACGTTGAAATTTATTCGGACGGTGCTTGCAGCGGCAACCCCGGCCCGGGCGGTTACGGATCGATAGTTATTTATAAAAAGTATGAAAAAGTCATTTCAGGCGGTGAGCCTGTTACGACAAACAACCGAATGGAACTCATGGGTGCGATCGCTGCGCTTGAATGCCTGACCGAACCCTGTCGGGTAATGCTCACCTCCGATTCAAAATATCTCGTTGACGGTATCAATCTCGGCTGGGCTGTCTCGTGGAAAAGAAACGGGTGGACAAAAGGAGACGGCAAACCTGCGCTGAACGCTGATCTGTGGGGCAGACTCCTTCAGCTTCTGGAGGTGCACGACGTCACGTTCGTCTGGGTCAGAGGTCACGCCGGGCATGAATATAACGAGCGTTGTGACAAGCTCGCAGTCGAAGCGATAAAGAAACTCAAAGAAAGCGAGAAAAGCTGATATGGCAAAGCGATTTCATATTTTCAATCCTGTTTCCGGGAGCGGGCATTCAGCTGATTTTCTGAAAGAAAGCGCGGCGCCTGACGATTACACATACGTCACGGAATGTATCGGAGACGCCGAAAAAAAAGCGTTCGAAATTTGCAGCGATCACCCCGACGCACACATAATCGCGTACGGAGGCGACGGTACCATTAATGAAGTTGCCAACGGAATAATCAAATCCGGAGCCGGAAAAACCGCTCTTCTTTCCGTGGTTCCCGCGGGTACCGGGAACGATTTTGTAAAAACTTTTGAAAAAAAGAACCGCATAGAAACGATTGACGCGATAAAATACAACGACAGATATGCCGTCAACATTATTAACTTCGGTTTTGACAGCAACGTCGTTGCAAAGACCGAAAAATACAAGAAAGTATTTGCCGGCAGCCCCGCGTATATAGCGGGCGTTATTACTACCCTGTTCAGTAAGATCGGTGAAAAATGGAAAATCCGTTTTACCGACGAGGATGGGCGGACAGAGGAACTATCCGATAATTTTATGCTGGCTCTTATCGGAAACTGCCGTTACTACGGAGGCGGTTTTTGTTCCGCGTCCCTGGCCGACCCGTCCGACGGACTGCTTGATCTCGTTGCCGTAAAAAAGATCAGCAGGGGCAGGTTTATCTCGCTTGTCGGCGACTACAAAAAGGGAACGCATCTCGATCCCGTTTCAAAAGCACCTATCGGCAAATTCAGGGATATAATGCTTTTCAGGAGAATTAAAAGCGCCGTTATCTCAGGCATTAGAAATCTGTGCGCCGACGGAGAAATCGAAAGCGCAGATAAAGCCGAGATCAGCGTACTTCCTTCTGCGTTAAAAATCCTTACATGAAAAGACTACTGGGTTATTTTAAAGGACTTACAACCGACGTTATTTTCGGGCCTGTTCTTAAACTCGCCGAGGCCGGTCTCGATCTGCTGATTCCCATCGTGATTTTGAGAATCATCAATAACGGCGTTGCAAACGGCAACACGGCTTATACCGTAAAAATGATGCTGGTCCTTATCTGTATCGGTATCGCGGGGTTTGCCATTGCAATAATTGCGCAATACTTCTGCGCCAGGGCAGCCTGCGTTTTTGCCGGAAGGATAAGAAAAGCGCTGCTTGAAAAAATAACCGTGATGTCCGCAAAAGATGCGGAAAGAACAGGCGATTCCACTCTTGTCACAAGACTTACGTCAGACGTAGAGCAGGTCCAGAACGGAGTCAACCTTACGCTAAGACTTCTTTTAAGAGCCCCCGTAATTGTTGTCGGCGCAACAGTTCTTTCTTTTACCGTAAACGTAAGACTGGCGCTCGTTTTCTGCGTACTCGTTCCCCTGATATCTGCTATCGTTATAGCAGTACTCGTTTTTTCAACTCCTAAACACGCCGCAACAAGGAAGGCGCTTGATTCGATAGTTGTAACCGCCCGTGAGAACATTTCGGGAGTCAGGGTCGTCCGTGCTTTTAATACAGAAAAAAAGAGAGTCATTTCGTTTTCTGAGTCTTCAGATAAACTCGCCGTGCTTCAGACAGCCGCAGGAAACGTTTCTTCTCTGCTCAATCCGTTGACAGCTGTTTCGGTTAACGCAGCTCTCGTAGCGATCGTAATTATCGGGAATTCTTATTCGGCAAAAGGTCTTGCAACTGCCGGTGAAATAATCGCGCTCTGCAATTATATGACGCAGATGTTGACCGAGCTCCTGAAGTTCGCAAACCTTGTGATAAACGTCACAAAAGCCGGGGTATGCGCTGACAGGATTGCAGGAGTAATATACGACACCGAGTCGCAGGTCCGTGAGAATTGCAATGATAAGTCAGATCATCTGATCGAATTTCGAAACGTTACTTTCTCTTACGGAGGAGAGCCGGCGCTTTCTGACGTAAGTTTCTTCGTCGAAGGATCGGAACATATCGGCATAATCGGGGGAACAGGCAGCGGAAAAACAACCATCGCTTCTCTTATCTGCCGCATTTATGACGTCAGCGATGGGGCGGTGTTTGTTCGCGGATCAAACGTTCTGTCGTACGATCCCGAAGAACTCCGGAATTCTTTATCCGTTGTTCCGCAAAAAACGTCATTATTCAGCGGTACGGTCGCGTCAAACGTTTCTTTCGGGGACGAAAATCCTGATGAAAACAGAATAGCCGACTCTATAAACCGCGCGATGGCAGGCGACTTTGTTTTCTCATCCGGAAAGCGGTCCCATGAATATGAAATAACTCAGAACGGAAAGAATTTGTCCGGCGGACAGAGGCAGAGGATTTCGGTTGCGCGGGCTCTTTACAGAAAATCTGACGTTCTTATCCTTGATGACTATAATTCCGCGCTCGATTACTCTACCGATCTTTCACTGAGAAAAAGCATTTTCTCGCTGCCCTGGTCGCCGGCTGTTATTGTTATTTCACAGCGTATTTCGGCTGTTAAGTCATGCGACAGGATACTCGTTCTTGATGACGGACGCATTGTCGGAAACGGAAGTCACGACGAGCTTATCGAGAACTGTCCTGTGTACCGTGAACTGTATAAATCTCAGACGGAGGGCGGATACGATGACAGACAGGAATAATAAAAAATCTGATCCGCGGCTCTTCATCCGATTTCTGAGAATGGTTCCATCATACAGAACCGGCATTGCTTTTTCCCTGCTCTCCGCTCTTCTTTCGACGTTATCCGTTATTTCCGTTCCGTTCCTTATCGGGAAAGCAATTGACTGCATAAGCAGCGGCGATTCCGTAATAATGACAGGATATCTTTCGGCCGCGGGAATTTCGGCTCTTATCGGAGGATCGTTTCAGTACATCTACTCGCGAATCAATAACAGAATCGCTTTTTCGATTCTTTCGGATTTGAGAAAAAAAGCGCTTGAAAAGCTTTCCTCCCTCCCCGTATCATATTTTGATTCGCATCCGGAAGGGGATACTTTATCAAGGATTATTTCGGATACCGAAATAATTTCAGACGGACTGCTTCTCGGTTTCACACAGCTGTTTACCGGAGTTCTCACGATACTCATTACGCTCGTGACCATGTTTATTATGAATCCGCTGATTGCCGCGGTCATAGTATTCCTAACTCCTATATCGGTATTTGTCGCGGGCTTCATAGCGCGCAGGTCGTCTGCATATTTCATGAAACAGGCGGAAACTCGCGGAAAAGTTACCTCATCCGTTGTTGAAACGGTTGAGAATCTCCCGACTGTCCGCATGACGGGCGTCGCAGGAACCGTTAACAACGAATTTGGTAAACTGAACGATAGCTTTGTCAAGGCGTCCCTTGACGCGGTATTTCTTTCAGCGCTGGTAAATCCTTCATCGAGATTTATCAATTCACTTATTTACGCGGCGACAGCCGGAATAGGCGGGCTTTTCTGTATAAACGGCGCCATTACCGTAGGTATGCTGTCGGTATTTCTGAACTACGCCGGACAGTATTCAAGACCTTTCAATGAAATCTCGGGAGTTATAGCCGAGCTTCAGAACGCGCTCGCGAGTGCCGAAAGGCTGTTCGGTCTTTACGATGAACCGGAAATGACACCCGACGGAACGGACAGTCTCCCCGTTCCCATTAAAGGCGAAGTTGAATTCAAAGACATGTCGTTTTCATATCCCGGCGGGAAAAGGATTTACGACGGGTTTACATTCCGTTCAGAACCGGGTAAGAAGATCGCTATTGTCGGTCCGACGGGATGCGGAAAAACCACGCTTATCAATCTTTTGATGAGGTTTTATGATCCGCAGGACGGTTTGATACTTATTTACGGCAAAGACGTAAAATCCGTTCCGCGTGACGAACTTCGCGAAAACATCGGAATGGTTCTTCAGGACACTTTTGTTTTTTCCGGAACGGTTCGTGAAAATCTGTGCCTTTCCGGGAGACATATTTCGGAAGATGAAATGATAGCCGCTTCGAAAAAATGCATGTGTCACGGTTTTATCATGAGAATGCCGGATGGATACGACACAGTAATCTCTGAGAACGGCAGCGGGCTTTCAGACGGACAGAAACAGCTTATATGTATTTGTCGCGCCATGCTTTCCGATCCCTCGGTGCTTATTCTTGATGAAGCCACGTCTTCAATCGACACAAGGACGGAGCTTCTTGTTCAGAA
>JAEEGL010742420.1_pt1 | contig 17686 bp, 16 predicted proteins | sample 9134231 | NCBI WGS metagenome assembly JAEEGL01 (sample SAMN16246548, study PRJNA631951) | gut metagenome | biome: gut microbiome; feature: rumen; material: fiber-attached | host: Bos | place: Iran: Karaj | collected 2018-10 | reverse complement strand
TCATCTATATTGAATGTAAGTTTATCAGCTTCATAGGGACCATCATTCACATTGAACATAGTAATCTCGTATCCGCGATCGATTAATTCGTCACGTATAAAAAAAGCTAATTTTGTATCTTCTTTCATAGCTGTTTCCTTTAAAAAACAAAACTACCAACCACGAGGGTTGGTAGTCTTTTAAATTAATTTAAAATGTCGTTTTATGCAACGATTTCCCAACCAGCTCTTTTTAACTGCATTGCTCTCACGAGTAGCGGTTCCTGTGGGAGCACTGTTTCAGTAACAGAGAAACATCCCCTACCGAAACCACAATGAGTTTCGGTTTCAGAGCAATTGGTGATTCTCACCCTACCGAATTGAGGATGATTTATGAATTCTTCCTCAATATGTTGCAATTCCACGATTGACCAATATCCCTGCTGACCATCCACAATTCTTTTCAATCTAATCTTCATAATAAGACCTCTAATTAAAATCAAAACAAAGTGTGAATACAATTATCGTTATTCACACCAATCGCTATAATTATATATACGTATATCTAGATTGAAATTTGTTAGTGATGGATACCCCATGATCTAAGTATCTCAGCACCATAATCTAATCTAGCATGGTTAGCATCTTCTTCTGCTACATCGTAATATAATTTTTCTTCTTCAGTAACTTCTTCTTTAATCTGTTTCTGCATCCATGTATTACATTTATTAATCATATCAGCAGATTGGATACTGTGTCTACGTTCATGTGCCATTAACATAAGTACACACAATTCTACAGTAGAAGTAGTTATAGGTTCATTAGTATCTAATATTTTGCGAATATCACGTAAGATCATGTATGGTCTATAAATGATCATACCACTCATACTTTTATGTAGTTCACAAAATTCAGCACTCATACTAATAGCCATTGGATCTGGATGATCTTTATCTATAACACAATTACCAGCTAAACATTCACCTGAAGATAAATTAACCCATACATCAGATTCATATGCATCTAATTTGTATTGAGAACACAAATTACGTTGTTCTTGTTTATCTAACATGACTTCACCACTTCTTAGATGTTTAGCCATGAATGAAGTTGCATAATCATTGACTTGATTATCTTCTAATTCTTCACCAAACAACTGAGATTTGTTGAATAATTTTCTCATTTCTGCTTTGTAATTTTTCTTAGTTAGTACTCCTAAATATTTGTTAATAGAACGTCGTTCTACTAACGGCGTATAAATTTCAGATATCACTTTTTAAAATTCCTTATCAAACTCATTTAAAATATTAGTATAATTAGGTAATCCATAGAACACACTACAGATATCAACTGCATTAAGATCAGGTCGTAGTACATCTGAGAAGAATTTTTCAGATGCAGTATGCGAATAACCATTTATTCCTAATGAAGATATTAACATAGTTTCCTTATCAACATTAAAGGATTGTACAGTTGATGGATACATAGCTGTAACATCAGAATCATTAGTAGCTACGGTAACTTGTGTACTTCTATTAATACCTTCAAGTGCTTCGATACCAACACCGATAGCTTTATCAGGTGGAAGTACTGTACCACCAACTTTAGGATATTGAGTATCCCACGGTGTGTACATTTGATCACCAACTGCTGCTGGAAGCTTACCTGTTTTCTTACCAGTATAGAAAAAGTCATTACTAAGTGCAGTAGTTTGTCTACTGAACTGAGATGGAATAGTAACTGGTATCAAACCCATAAGGGAACCTATATCGTTATTCTTCCATTCCATTAACATCATAATTAGAACGTCGTTGATGTTATAAGCTATATATGGTAAGAATTCATAATGTTGTGCTTTCCAGTGATTAGTTATTTCACCAAAATGAAGTTTACCTTGACCTAATTCTTTATTAGCTATGTCATCTAATTTATACGATACTTCACGTCCTGATACTTTACGTAATCTAGCATACAAACACATACTATCTAAGAACTGAGAATAACCAGTTATAGACATCCAGTGCCATTTATCTGTAAAGTGATCGGTCTTAGATATATCTTCTTTATATGAAGCAAATCTATATTGTTTAGGAACATCTGGATGGGCCATGATCTCAGATACATCACCACCTAACGCTTCAATACGTTCTATGATTAATGGTAAGTCGTGATGTATGTTCCATACACCTATAAAATCAGTTTTACATTCATGTATTCTGTCAAATATCCAGGTAATTAATTCTAATTCACTTTCATGAATAGAAAAATTTAAAGTGAAGTTATGTTTAGTAAATTCACTACCAATAATATCATTTATTACTTTAAGACAATCTTCTTTAGTTGCTGGTGTAAATGTATCAGTAGCTTCATCATAAATTCTACAATATTCTTTGAGTGCGGCTGTATAGATTTGATGTTCATGGATAAAAGTTATAAGGTTAATACGTTTATCACCATTAACCTCATTTTCGATATCGAATGCACCTTTACTTAAAAATGGAACAACTCCTTCAGGTTGTTTATCTACATATTTCTGTTTAATTAAAACTTCGGTTTTAATATCCGCACCATACACATATGGAGAACTACATAACGTTCTTAAAGATTTGTATGGTTTGTATGAACCATAACTACGATACCCTAATGCTTCTGCTACTTTAGTAGTCAATTCAGAATCATGACAGGTAAACATTTCAAGTTTGTCTATATCTTCGAATTCTTTTTTGTATCTATGTGTTCTATATGGTACTGAAGTAACCCAAAATGGACGAACCGGATCAACAAAAATATTCAAATGGTCATACCAGGTTTCTTGATTATTGTCATCTCTAACTAGTATTTTTTCTTTAACAACAACAGCATTATTAACTTCTTCTTTGTTGTTATTTGATACATGAGTAGAATGAATGTGAAAACGATATTTCTGCATAAATAAACCTCATTCTATTTATTCTATATCAATAACGTCCATCATTAAAAAAAATATGAAAAAAGATACTGGGCTGGTTAGGCCCAGTATCTTTAACATCCAAAGAACAAATGGAATATCCTTAAATTATTACAGACCAAACAATGCTTTCACATCATTTTCGGTTTTCTGAGCAGTTTCTTTATCAATAGTAATAGAAGCTGCTATTGTGTGTTTGGTTATACAATACTTAGTAACCTTATCAGGAGAACCAGGTTTAGATGGATATGACTTCTGTGCTGTAAGTTCAGTGATGATTGGTTTATTTGAATTACACTGAACTTCGAATTTAGCTTTCTTAGCTTCTTCGACTTTACCTGCTTTGATCAGATCACTAATATTTCCCTGTAACTGTTTTGCTGCATATTTGTATTCAGCAGCTAAGATACTGTCCAAAGTATCATCATACTTAGTAAGCATTTCTTTAGTGAACCCCTGAGATTTCATGAAATCTCTATACTGGTCCATCTTTAATAATGCTTTTTCTTTCTTCTCATCTATTTGTGCGTGTTTCTCTAACACATCAAGAAATGAGTCTGCAATTTCATTTACTATTGCCATAGTAATAACTCCAATTAAAATATTTTAATTTACAAAAATCTGTGTTTAATCGATTCAAAACACAGTCCAATATAGTAATATATATCTATACATTTGTTGAGCTAAATATACAAAACCTTACTTAAACGTATAGCATACATACGATTGTTTTCACATGAAATATAATTTAACCAACTACTCCAATTGATTTCTGGATGAGAGTTGATAAAATCCATATTCATTATCTCTGGAATGTTTAATAACGACATATTGTTTTGTGTCATCATCTGCACGATACTGTTAATATCATCATCAGTCATTTCAAAGATATTAAGTGATTTGAAGAATTGAAATAAAGTTACGTTCCCTCTAATGCAATGAATAAATTGCTGGAACAACTGAGCTTCAGTTATGGAAACATCTTCCGAACAAATTTGTTCAGTATTTAACCAGAACAAATCAGCAGGTGAACGAACTAACAATCTTGATATTAATGAAAATAATATTCTTAAGTTGTTACCTTCAAATACAATTCCATACGCACTAAATGTCGCGAAGATATTTTCTTCTAATTGAGCTCTGCAATCACAATTACAGCAATAGGAAAAACCATTTCTGAATGTTAATGGTTGATGACAAACAGGGCAACTTATAATACGAATATCAGTACGATCAACAGGGGCTCTATCCATGATCTTAACTACAAATTTAATTCCCCTTATTCCTACTGAAATTACATCACCTGCTACTACATCAAAATCAGAATCGTTATCCATTAATGTTAATGAAATTCCTGTAATGAAATTTCCATTACCGCAATCTATGAAAGGTGATATTCTTATAAACGGAATGACACTACCATCTTGCGAATACAAGTACGCAATGTCTCTTACAGATACTACAAAATTTTCCATGATATATCCCTGATTAAAAAGTTGAACTTAGCTGTAGTTCAGGTTTAACCATCTGGGCATTTTAATCACACTATAGTTATACAGTTTAAAAAAATAAGCATTTAAGCACTAACGGGCTTAAAATGCCCGTTAGTACTATAATTTAAATTAATGATCAGTCCATGCATCTTGACACATCTGAACTATACGATCATCTGGGATAGGCTGTGTATCTGCAATTACTTCAGTTAAGGAAGAATCTATTCTAGTTAAAGTAGTAGTATGTTCATCAACTGTAGAAGTTGTCTGTTGCATATCTTGTTGTAATACTTCTACCGCATCTGCAGTGGAATCAATTTTATCATTATTGATATCTATAGTACTTATTCTAGTTTCTAGGTTATCACTAATACTTTTTATATATGGTTTAACTGTTGCAAGACAAAATGTCTTCATGTTAGGTGTTGACATTTTCGACACTCCGTTTTATCTATAAAAATTCTATATCATGAAGTATATTTTAACATACCTTTTCTATTCTATAGAATATTTTACAGGATAATTTAAAATGAAAATAAATAGAGTATTACTTAAAGGATATAAACGTTTTAAATTGAAAGCTATCGAAACATTTGAAGCTGAATTTCCTAATAAAGTAAATATTATTTGTGGGTGTAATGGTTCAGGTAAAAGTGGATTGTTAGCTGAGTTATCACCATTACCACCAGTACGTACTGATTTTGAAATTAATGGTAAGAAAGAATTAGACTTAGAGCACAATGGTCATATATACAATTTAATAAGTGATTTTTCTAATAAGTCTTCTCCACATTCATTTATCATGGATGGTGATGAATTAAACATAGGTCATACTTCTCAGATTCAAAATGAACTAGTTAATAAACATTTCAATATATCTGCTTCTATTTATGATTTAATCTATAATAAGGTTCAACTTAGTAGAACTACTAAATCTGAAAGAAAGAATTTATTCTTGAAAATAAATCCAATGGATCTTAGTTTAATTCTAGATGCACATAAGAAAACTTTAAGTAAGATTAAAGATTGTAAAGCTAATTTAGTATTGTTAAAAACTAAGAAAGCTGAATTAGAAAGTAAAATGATACCTGATGATATTTTAAAGAATAATAAAACTACTAAAGAATCTTTAAATGCTCAAGCTTCTATGGTACAGGTTATCATTCTTAGTTTAATGCAACATATTGAACATATCAAAAATACTTTTAGAGAAGATATTGACAACTATACTAATATTGATACTAGTAGTATTATTAACAGTTGTAATGAACTTCAACAACAAGTTAGAAGATTCACTAATGTTGCTAGAGGTGATGAGTTCTATAGTAACAAAGAACAAATCAATAGTAAGAGATCTATGTTACATGTACAACAACAAAATTTACTAAATGATATTGCTAGAGTTAGTGATGAGATTAATGAATTTCATAATCATTTAAGTAATTGTGATGGTGGAAGAAATACTTCTGATGTTGAAAAAGATATTAGTAACATTGATAGTAGATTACAAGAATTACAGAGTGTTAGTATAGTTCCTATTCCTATTAACGAAATAGATAGTCACTATGATAAAATCATTAAGATAAAAGATTTGTTACAAGTATTCATGGATTCAGATTGTACTTTAGAACATCCTAATAAGATCAACGAAGAGATGAATAAACTTAGTTCTATGAAACAATCATTATTAGGATATACTGAGAAAGTTAATTCTTTAAAATCTATTATTGAAAAAGGTGAAAATGAATTAACTACTTTAAGGAACAAAGCTAATATTCCATCTGAATGTAATTTCAAATGTGGATTGAGATTTATTTTTGATAGTAGAAAGAATCAAATTAACATTGAACTAGAAAATAATAAAAGAGAATTAAAAGAATATCAAGATAGCTTAGATAAACTTAATACTGAATATAGTAAATTATCAGAACATTTAACTCCATATATTAAATATGATTTACTTAGTGTTTTTAATACTCTTAAAAATATTTTGTATAGTAGTAAATTTAATTACTGTAGTGAAGATGATAAGTTAATAGAAGATATTAACAAACAACCGATGATGATTGTTACTAAGTTAGAAGAAATTATTAAGTTATCTAAAATATATGAAGAAAGAAGATGTTTGTTAGAGAAGAGGAAATTATTAGAAACTGAGTTATCAACTATTATGAAAACATCTGCGGTTAATGCTGATTTTATTAAGAAAGAATTAGTTAAACGAGAAATGGATATACATAATAAGTTGTCTGCGTTGAATACTATCAAAAAAGATATTGAAAGTGCGGATGCTGAGTATAATCTATATCTGGAGTATAGTACAGCTTGTTCTAAAATCAAAGATTTACAAGATACATTTACTCGAGGAGAACGATCTCTCATCGTTAAAAAAGCATGTGAGTACTGGAGTACCGTTAAATCAATATATGAAAAAATCAATAATGAAATTCAAGAAGAACTAAGATCATTAGAGACTATTATTAAAGAACAAGATATGTTAAGACATACTAGAGATACTGAAATTATACCTAGTATTGCTGAGATTGAAAATAAGAAAAATGATTTAACTAAAATAGAATATGCATTATCTCCTAATACAGGTATACCACATTCATCTATGGTTAAATACATTAACACTATGATCAATAATGTTAATTACTTCATATCAAAAATATGGAGTTACAAAATGCAACTAGATACTATTAGTGAAGTTGATACTATTGATTATGGATTTGGATTGAAAGTGATGAATCATCACATTAGTGATATTAGTTGTACTAGTGATGGTCAAAAAGAAGTTATTGATTTTGTATGGGTATTAACTATTCTACTACAAATGAAATTACTAGATAAAATTCCATTCTTCGCTGATGAAATAAGTAGATGTATGGATACTCATCATCGTAGTAAAGTACTTGAATTTATCAATTCATTAATAGATGGTGGGTTGATTAATCAGATATTCATAGTTAATCATTTTGCAGCTATTAACGATGGTTTTACTGATAGTAATGTGATATGTTTAAGTGATGAAAATATGACTGACTTACCTGATAGAACTAATGAACATGTTAAAATAACTTACTACTAAAATAGAAAATATCTTACCTCCTATTGTAGGAGGTAAGATATATATTTTTATTCAAAAACAGGAACTTTACGTTTGTATACTTTCCATCCATTGTAATACTGATTCTCTTTATTAAGAGCATGAATATTACCTTCATTGTCTACATGGATATACTTGTATCCTTTCTTTTTGAGATAAGCATTAGCTTCTTCACCAACTAGTTGTTCAAAACCTATTACAGTTTTAGGGGTGATAAAAATATCGTATACGAACTTCATTTTTATGCTCCTGTTTTTAGATCTTTGTTTATGCATTTGAAATTGTCTTCTGTGAATAATGTGTAAGTAAATGAATCACCATACATATCTTTAGCTATTCTAGCTAGTCTCATTAACTCTTCAAAATCATTATAAGCTGCGATTACTTGACATCCTGCTGAATGACCTTGTACTAATCTAGATACACCACCTCTAATATTAGTAGCTCTATGAATATTAGTATAAGCTATCTCTTCGTATATCTTTCCTTCTAAATCTAATTTACCATCAGCATTAGCATCTCTCCAATATTTCATTGGTTTTTTCTGTCTAAGTGCTAAGTATTTACCTTTATGCAAACCTAAATGATAAGCTCCTCTATACTGACCAGGAACCATAATAGCAGTACCATCTTTGTTGATAAGTTTAGTACGATAAGTTGAACCTGGTTCTGTAGTTGCTTCAAATACTTTAAGTTGCCATTTATCTTTTACTTTATAAGTAATACAAACAAAATCATTAAAAGTATCTTTCTGTAAATCGTTATTTCTAATACCAAAAATATTTAGATTATAATCACCATTAGTAAAATAAGCATAACCCATATAGGCGAATGCTTTTCTAACTGCATCTAAAGTAATATCTGATTTATTCATTTATGAATTCTCCCTCTTTCATTGACGAGAAAATAAGTATTCTATACAATGGTTGGAATATGCTATGGTTAATATTTCATGGAGATTCTCGTTATGATCGATGCTATTAAATTAGTTCTTGAGAGAATTTATAGAACGATACCTCGTCCTGTTTTAGAAGCTGCATTTAAACCATGGGAAACAGGAACTACGTTAGATGAATGCATAAAAAATAAAGTATTGTTATCTAGCGTAAGAGATGAAATAAGTATCCGTGGTGGTAAGATACTTAAGATCATGTTAAATTTAAATTGGTGTGAATATACTTCTTCACCATCTCCATATGCATTGGGTGTTAGTGGTAGTTATAGTACTTACCATATACCTGCTGAGGCTAGAGAAAATAGAGATATTAGTTGTGTATTAAGTGTTAGATTTCCATATAGTATTAATACAAGTAGTAGTGGTAATTTCTATAATACTTGTACTACTAAAGGTAATACGGTTTCTAGTTTAGCATGTGCTGCATTACAAAGTCAAACTGGTGCTAATATGTTAAGCACACCTACAGGTATTATTAGACCTGGTAATGTTATTCAACTAGATCCTCCTCAATACAATTGGGTACCATGGCAAGTAACTGTTAGATTAGTGTATGATGATAACTTTAGTGGTATGGATGTTAGTTCTGATTTACCATTTATAGATGCATGTATTTATGCAGTACAACAGTATATCTATAATGAATTAGTATTTGCTGTTGAAAGTAACATGGTAGTACACGGTATGGAAATAGGTGTATTCAGAGATATCATTAGTGAGTTCAAAGGTGCTGAAGAAAAATACAATGAAGCTTTACTTGCGTTAGGTGGAGCTGAGATATATGATCCATCTCGACTGAAAAATATATTAACTAGAATGGTACCTAGACGATAGAACAAAAAAATAAAACCACCAGCTTCCTCAGGGCTGGTGGCGTGATGGTTTAGAATTTGCAAGGCAGACCACTGCGTTTTGCATAGTTGCGCAGATGCTGTTCCAGTTCTCTGGTGACCTCATCAATTTCCTGATTAGACTCAGCATTGTTAATGGCCACTTTAGCCAGTGCTAATGCATTATCCAACTGATCAACACCCGCATCAAGCTGCTGCTCGGTGATAACACCCCCAATCCACGCACTAGCCAGGTTGCTTTTTGCGCGGCAAATCGCGCGATTCAGCGCACTGGAAACCATGAACTTAACATCACTAAGATTCATTTCCTTCATAATTTACCTCCTGCTGGATATCCAGCATTTGCATCCCCTGTTGCTCACACAACCGGCACAGACAGGACGGATGCATACACACTTATGAAGTATTTTATGTGCACACATCACCCCTGTTATATATATATTCAAAAAATAGATCTACACTAACTCCGCTTAACTGCGGAGTTAGTGCTTATATATTTATTTCATTTCTCTTATAGATTTAATAACGATATAGATTATCAATGCTATCTTCAATGCACTTACTGTAGTCTCTCTAGTAGAATGTTGTATTTTGAGTATAAGTTCATTCATAGTCATCTTGATATTGACGATACTAGGATCAGCAACACGAGATGATGAATATACATTCTTAGCAGTCTTAATAACTTCTACCGGTCTTGAAATATCTACACCATTTCTAGAACAATATCGATAGGTCTGTCTAATGATGTTAGCTATAAGCACGTATGGTCCAAGGTATAGAATACTATCATTCTGTACTTTTGTCTCATCTTTCTTATTTTCTTTGATTTTCTTGACCGCATATTCACTGAACCCTATCAACATGTTTCTAACTTGAGTGTTGTTAACAGCACTAAACATAGACGCTGTTAATCTAATAGCTTGATCATCTAAGAATCTAGAAATAGACAAACAATCAGCATAGATCTTCTGAATACAAGTATCTAATCTTGTCTCTTGATCAGCATAAGCTGTTTCACCTGTTTCTGCATCTGTAGTTACAGTACTATAAGATCCAAATTTATCATTGAGTTCTTTGATTCTCATATATTCTTCTACGAATATATTAATTTGGTTTCTTAGTCTAGTTTGGAAATCAGTGATGAAGTACAATACAGCTTTATCATCAACAAACGTATCTATAGTTTTTCTATGAATAGAATCTTTAGCTAACATATCAGCTACACGATTCTCCATTACTAATTTCCATGTACCATATTTCTTAATATCAAACTTATCAGTTAGTGATTCAAAAGTAGCTTGCATAACTGCTTCATTAGGTCTATAAGGGAAACGATGATTAACTAATGAAGTAAAGTATTTATATTGAAGTAATTTCAATATATCAGTTTGTGCTTGATACTTCTGTTGTTCAGGTAATCTAGATACACTAAAACAATGTACTAAGTAAGTAGTGAATAAGTTAAATGGATCTGATACGACTTTGAAGTTAGAGTTAATGGATGGGATAGTTTTAATAATTTTTTTCATATCCAATGCAGTAAATCCAGCTCTCATCATATCGCGCTTTTCTGTATCCATAGATTTTCTCATCAATGGATTTAGTTCAGTCATAGCTACACCGAATACACTATTAGCTTTACTTACTATGTGAGATGCAAAACTACCACTATCTACATCAAATAATTCAAAAAATTCATTTTTAGTATTTTCTGTAAATAAGCATTGATACATCCCTAGATATGGAGAAGCAAAAGCATTTAAATTACTTCCCGTCATCTCGTAAGATACTACGAATTTATGTATTCGTGTAACCAGGTCAGGAGTTATATTGATATTCACCTCTTTAGTTAAGGTGTCCTTAATAAGTGTTGCCATCTTCTATATACTCCATTTATTAACGTCTTCTTAAAAATCTCATAGCAAAATTACGAGCACTATTGTAAGATGATACATTACTATCAATCTGACGTTGTTCATGCTCTACTTGTGATATAGCTATAGGAGATACTTCAATGATAGAATCATCTACTAATCTTTCTAAATAACTAAGTTCACGTTCATAACTTTGTTTTAAGATAAAAGAAGGATAATCATTTAGTTTTTGTTTGAGTTCATTTATTCTACGTCTTATACTTATCTGTTCTTCTTTAGACTTAGCATTTTCAGGTGAAGTAGATGTTGTCATAGCACTAAGAACATCAGATTCAGATATTCCATACATATTGAGATTCTTACCAAAGAATATTAAGTAATGAGCTAATAAGTATGAAATTACCTGGTCATCGTGTCTACCTGAAGTATGGTCTATACGTCCACCTTTTAAAGTCAAATTACAAAATTCTGAAATAAGAACTTTATCATATACCCTAGAAGCATTAAGAGATAATGTTTTTAACATTACATTTTTATACAGAACACTTCTAGATGCACTAGTAGTCATAAATCCAAATACAGATCTAGCTTTACCAGTTAAGTTTTTATATGAATAAATATCATATTCAGAATACTTAGGATCTTTATAATTTTGAACAACTTCATTATAGATTCTAAGATATGGATTAATGTTGTTACGTACTAATACTTCTAATAAGTAATCTATAATAACAACACCAGTAGATTTACGTTCAGGTATAACTACTAATCCAGGATACTTAATCATTAACTTAGATACAAATCTAGCTATTTCCATAGTGTTGGATTCATTACATCTACATGTAGCTAAAGTAGACATATCAGTAACTGAAGTTATAGTAATAGTAGTAAAGTCTCTACCAATGTTTTCAGATGTATCCATACCTAAAATCATTGGTGAATTTTTAAATGAATTACTAGTTACAACTTCTTCAGGTACATACCACTTCATCATAAACTCATCTGAGATATCTACATACATAGGATCTTTTAATGAGTTTCTAATTTCACGTCGCATATCTTCGGTTAAGATAGCATTTTCAGAAGATGATTTCCATATATTAAGCAAATCACGATCTATGTCATCTGGAGATAAGTTAGCACGAGAAGCTGCTGTTTTTAACCAATTATCATCTCTACCTAATTGCTTATATGAAAATTCAAGATACAGCATTGGTGCTGCTGAAACTGAATTTTTAGATATTACTTCTAATAGCTCATTTCTATTCTTAAGATCATATAAGAATTCATTAAATACTGCTGATTTGAGGAAAATATCAAGAGCAAAAGCACCTTGACGAATATCTGGGTTACCAGCAGTAGTTGTATAAACTACTGGAGATGGCATACCGTTTTTTCTAGCATTAGTAGAAGCAGCAAGCATAGCGTTGATTGCTGTTGGAACCACTATCCAATTGTAATTCATAAATGCTATTTCGTCAAAGTGTATGAAAGCCATCGTCGCGCCCTTTAAATGTTACAGTATAACCGTTTCCGTTATACTTCTCTATGTTACCATAGAGTTCAGACTATATCACAGTCCTTCAGTGTGATGAAGGACTCCTGCCATTTCAGCTTCACTTGAAGCTTACGCTACTCATTCCCAGTGGATTTATCCACTTTGTTTTCGCTAGTCGTTAGGCTTTTACACATATTACTATGTGATTTAGCACGGTAGATTATCCTATATAGGACTTTTCCCGTTTAAGCAGGTTTTGTTGTATTACATTACTGTAATAGGTCGCAGTGTTTGCGGTTTACGACCGAGCTTGTAGGCACCATTTTCATCATTAGCAGAAGTGAAGGTTTTGTATTCATTATTAAGACCAGCATAATACAATCCTTCTTTTCTATCAGAATCACCAGGCGTTTTGGTTATCATCCATTTAGGAAGACCATCTCTTATTTCCTTAAGACGTGCAACGTTATCTTGAACCAATGTGGCGTCTTTAGTGAACATACCTATATCTAAGTTGAATCCTACTACAAACATCATCCATGCTGTAATTACTTCAACTCCATAAGTCTTACCTGTCTGACGTGGCTGTATCCATCCGATATCAATATCGTTAGTAAACGTCCAGGTAAATGCTAAGTTACCACGATTGAGAACAAACCTTATACCTTTCTCAGAACCAACTACAGGAATTCTAACAACTTCACGTATAAAATACCATACATTAATTTTACATTCTTTAATTATCTTAGCTTTTTGTACTATAGTTAAATCATTAGAATGTGGATCAACTCCTTGTAAGGTAGCATCGTGTAATGCTAGACAGAAGTTGTGATTACGTATTCCCATTTTCTTGAGAACCATAGACATACGAATAAATGAATCGTTCTTCGTCAGGTAATCTACTATTGCTCCTGTTTTGGCAAAATCTTCTTTATACAAAATAGTCATTATCAACCTCAAATTACTGTTGTGACTATCACATGCTTAAAAGAGAATAAGAGAAAAAAATAACATCCGCCCTTGGCTAGGCGGATGCTATTTGCTTCTAAATAACTCTTCGAAGAACTATTAAGTTATTTAATTTTACTTGCAGCCAATTGATTATTAAACGTACTACCAATCATATACGGATGTTCAAATTGATCTGGGTGATCAATATCTACCATGAGTGCTACTCCAAAGTTTGGCTCTGTTTTATTCTTTTCTCCATCAAACAATATTTGATGCATAATAGCTTCAGATCCATTATTGTTTCGATATGGTACTAGTCTACCATTGTTGGTATCACATTCTGCAAAATCGTATGGTCTATGGTTATGGAAGATAACTTTCCTTCTAACTTTGAACGCAAATACTTTCTTCAGAGATTCATCTATTAACTTCTGTTGCTCTTCAGTTAACTCTTTAGTTGGTAATAGACGATATGGTTTATCACCTACTTTCAGAGACAAATCTTTGTTGTTAAGTACTGCTTGCTTATTAGTCTCATCTTTAAGATTAAGTATTCGTTCTCCAAAATCATTGAAGATAGCTAATACCGAACTTGATAGACAAGATATTAACCCAACTGCCCACATGCTCTTATTCTCAAAACCTGCAGGTAGCTGATCAGCTAGAAGATCCGCATATAGATCTTCGATATCCTCAAAAGATTTTACCGATCCAAGTGCTTTATGATGTCCCATGCTATCTAGCAGATTGAAACCTGTTAATCTCAATACCTGATTGAATAATTCACAGATTTTATCTTCCATGATAGCTTTGAATTCATCACCTTGAGCATTAATAGCTTTGATGATTTCAAAGGATATATATCCTATGTCACCTGGATGATCTTTTGAAGTTTTTCTATATACGCTCATTACCTCATTAAAAGCTCTTGTTAATTTTTCATTGTTACCTCTAACTACAACTATTTCATCAAAATTAGCTACAACCATGTGATCTTGTTTGTCTACATTCAGATCAACAGAATCAAGATCATTATAAGCTTGCTTAATATCATCTACTGGATATTTCATATCAACGGTAGCAACATCAACTTTCTGTTCAGTGTTAACGCCATTAGAACTAGTAGTAGTTGCTTTATAGCGTTTAGAAGCACCTTCTAAGAAAGTCTTAACTATGTCATTCAGTGCACCCTTGTAATCAACAGGTTCTCCGTCTACTATTACTACAACATTTTCTTCTTGTGGTCTAGCAAACTGATTTACATTCACAGTTTTCTTAGGTGGAACTGATGCTTGTCTCTGTTGTGTGAAAGTAGGTGTTTCGGTATAAGTAGGTTCAGGTCTAGCTGAGTTAGTACTCATACTACGTGCTGAACGAGTTTTATTGTTCTTATACAAATCACCAACAGTCATACCACTTTGAGATTGCTGATTAAAGTTATCGATCGGTTGATCAAAACCATTATTGCTATATCCATTAGGTTGAATAACTCGACAACCATTATTGAATTGGGAACCATAGCTATTGCTGTAAATATTACTGAAGCTATTGTTACCGAATCCATTGTTATTAAAACCATTGTTGCCGAAACCATTATTACCGGAATAATGAGTACCAAAACCTCCATTACCACCAAACGGATTATTGTTTGGTCTAAATACGAAGTTCTGATTATTCATATTAGCACGCATCTGTTTAAGAATTTCCAATAATCTATTCTTGCAGATAGCATAGATATCATTGTCTGCTAACGGACGATTGTATGATGCAAAGAACTGAGATACTCTTCCATTACCAACTTCTTGACCAGCATAATTATAAAGCTGATTAGCAATCTGTTGATTAGGAATATATCTGTTACTGATCAAATCGTTAATAGCAGGAACAATAGCTTGTCCATATCTACCTACGTTGTAGCTCATTGGGTCCATACTGTTATTGTTGTTATAACCATAACCGTTATTTCCAAACTGTTGATTATTCTGGTCAGTTTGACCCCAGTTTAAATTTGGGTACTCCATAATTTTAGTCTTCTATTCTTTTCATTACAATTTATCCACTAAATCTTCAATTTCAGAATACCAAGGCATTTGATCCTTTTGTGGTACACCTTTATTGTCGATCACCAAAAACGGATTAATATCTCCACCTATGCCTGGATTACCTGACGGCAATGACCAAACAGATTCTACGGCTGCGAAACTCGGATGAAGATTATGTTCTTCCGAATACATCAAACACGTATTAGATTTGGAGTTCTTAGATCTGTTTTTCCCTTTTGTTTTGCTGCCTTGTTCTCTACTCTGATCTGGACGCAACTTCTTAACCAAAATGCTAAAGAAAGCATTATCATTGTTAAATGATGATTTGGATGAAGCACCTTCCACAGTGTAGATGTTTTTCATTATGATGTTAGAAGGTAGCTTGAAAGCAGCAGCAGCTTTGTTATCTTTCCTTTTAACATTTCTCTTGATCCTATATACGTACATCTTGAACAATGTTGTAATAACTTCATCGAACAAGGCGTCGCTCCCCCTCAGTTTCTTATCAAACAAATCATTCGGACGATAATTGGTCAAGAACAAATCTATTCTGAAGAATAAGAATATCAACAAATCATAAATATCATTGCATTTAATATTCAATTCCTTATATAAATTATTCTTAGTAATATCATCTAAATAATCTTGCATAGATTCCAAATGAGATTCACCATGACTTTCAAACAGTGATGGTGGTTGATCAGGTTGAATACACTGACCTAAAATCATTCGGTACTGAGATTTATCGTAAGCTATCAGCGGATTTGATTCGTCTTGATACTTTTGCCAAATGTATATCATCGACAACACTATACGTCTATAATCTTGCGATTCCATAGTACCTGGCGCTACTTTGAGATATATGTACTTAGTCAACTGGAAGTATGTATAACCATCTGGATTTTTAGGCAGATGATCAACAAATCCCAAAATGTATTCCTCTGCACACATTTTTCTCATTGCTTCATTAAAACCAAATTGAGCTAATAAATACAACAATACGGTTGGAATACTATCGCGTTTAGTCTTCTCATCTTTCTTGTAGTAAATCTTAGCACTGATAATGCTATCTGAATATTCTCTTCCTTCTGTATCTCTATATGCTACTGGATCATTTCTAAAAACTCTTGCTGGAGTTTGTAGAACTTTTACCATTACTCCTTTACCTGAATTAATGCGAACAACTATTTTCTGCACAATCACATGTTGCAATATGTAACAGATATTCCCGTTTACGATCATGTTGTTTTGTAAATATGGAATGTAGATGGGAACTCTCATAACGTTACCCATAAATCTAAATTCATAATTTACTAAAACAGCTTCAGTGTGTTGGATATTTATTGTATTCTTTACATGCGCATTTGAATTCAATAAATACTCGATTGTTTCTTCTGGTGACGCAACACGATAACCTATATACTCAATATCGATCTTTGAGTGTAATGGTTTAATTGCATGTTGGAAAATATCCCCCATGTATTCCATTGCGTTTTGTACCTGCTCCTTTCTGTAATCAATTAACAGATATTTGTTGAATTGTGGGAGTTCATCCCGAACTCCCTTAATAGCCATATCCCACGTCATTATTTATACCTCTACCAACTAAACCAACTGGATACTTTATTACATGCGTTACTAATAAAAGATTTAGTACCAGACACAATCTTAGAAGCACATGAATAAACTTTAGACGCTGCACCTGTCAGCATGGAAGTTGCTTTTGATAGAGTACTTTTAACTACTGATCCTGTACCAGACAGAACTTTAGTGGTTTTATTCCAAATAGTAGCTACTGAACTTAGTACACCAGATACTAATGAGCGCGCTGTATTTGTTGCTACTGTAATGGATTTACCAACCACTTCGGTAGTTTTAGTAACGACCGTTGATCCCACATCAACAACTTTCTCTACTGCCTTTTTAACTGCTTTAGGAGCTCTGTCAAAAACAGTTTTACCTACTAATGCTGAACATGCTGCAAT
>JAEEGL015552280.1_pt1 | contig 17687 bp, 14 predicted proteins | sample 9134231 | NCBI WGS metagenome assembly JAEEGL01 (sample SAMN16246548, study PRJNA631951) | gut metagenome | biome: gut microbiome; feature: rumen; material: fiber-attached | host: Bos | place: Iran: Karaj | collected 2018-10 | reverse complement strand
TCCTCCGCGTTCGAAACGTTCTCGTCCGCGCTGAGCACGACTTTCTCCACCAGGATATAGCGTCTTCCGCCGTCTGCGGATTTGACGTCAAACACGATGCTGCCGTTGACGTTGTTAAGACCGGCTTCCGCAAGCGCTTCGCTGATGTTGAACTTGATGTCGCTGAAATCGGTGCCGAAATCGCGGATGATCAAACGCTCCTCGTCCGTTTCGCCGTACTTGAGGGAGACGCGATATTCACCGAGCTTTGCATTGGCGTCCGCTTCCTGATCCTCGAGCGTCTCCTCCTGAAGCTGATCACCGTCTTCCGGCATCTGATCACCGTCTTCCGGCATCTGATCACCGTCTTCCGGCATCAGGTCCACGATGTTTTCACCGATCTTGGTATCCTTCGAGAACTCGATCTCGAGCATATAGTTACCGGTTGCGGAGAATCTCGTGTTCTTGGAGGTCATATATATGTCGCGTCCCGCAAAATCCACATCGGTTTCGACGACGATCGCGCCGCCGGTGCCGTATTGGCTTCTGCTGTCGATCAGCTCCGGCTCATCATACACCTTGAGCTTGATCAGAGACGCCTTGATCGCTTCAATGCTGTTCTTTTCAGACAGCGCAGGAACCTCGTTGACGGGATCGTACACGATGTGCTTATAGGATCTCGTGCCGTCCCAGAACCCGGTGCCGGCCTCAAACAGCTTCGGCGCGAGGAATCGCTCCTTGGATGAAACGACCGTAATGTTCTTGTCGGAAACCATCGGCACGATGATCGCAAGCAGGATCAGTATCGCAAGAATGATCGCCGCCGTAACGGAGGACTTATTCTTTGCAAACCGTTTGATCGCGTCCTTAAAGAAGGTCGTCGGCTTGGTGTCCAGCTTTTTATCCGAAATACGGACGTTTTCCTGGACCAGAACAAAATCGTCGGGTCTGTATTCGACGGGTGAACGATTATCTGCCATTACTTCTTCGCCCCCATTCTGATACGCGGATCGATGAATCCGTAGGACAGGTCGGTCAGCACGCCGCCAAGCAGCGCGATGGTCGTGAAGATCGCCATATCGACGAACAGAATGTCATAATCCTTGTAGCCCAACGACAGGATAAAGAGTTTGCCGATGCCGGGAATGCCGTACAAGGATTCCAGAATCATGGAACCGCCGAGCAGACCGATGAACTCGGCAAGAATGACCGGGAAAATCGGGACCATCGCGTTTTTCAACGCATGGCGAACGATCGCTTGTCCTCTGGTCAGTCCCTTCGTGCGTGCAAGAAGAAGATACTCGCTTTCCATGACTTCGCAGAGCTCCGCACGGATATATCTGCAGTAGTAGCAGACCGAACCGAAGGACAGGCAGAAGACCGGAATGATATACCCGAGGATCTTCATCTTGGTGGGCGAGGTATCTGCCGGCCACGACGACGGCAGCAAAGTAAGATTGTAACAGAACAATCGAACCACAAATGATATCAGAACGAAACTCGGAATCGCTATAAAGATCATGACCATCGTTGAAATGACATGGTCTACGGCGGTATTTTTCTTCAGTGCCGCTACGATGCCGAGGATGATGCCCAACGGGACGGAGAAAATTACGGCAAACACATTCAGACGAACGGTGTAGCCGATCCGCTTCATGATGATCGTGGAAGCGGCGACGTTCGGCATGAACGTCTTGCTGACGCCCCAATCCCATCTGGTTATGATATTGCGCAGCCAGTTGACGTACTGCTCCAATACCGGAACCTTGTAATAATAGTTGCATTTGCCCTTGTCCATCGGCGATTTATAAAGCGGTTCGCCGTACTCGGGCATCTCTCTATCCACTCTGTAAACGTAACCCAGATTGTACTGCTTATCGAAATATGCGATTTGCTTAGCGCTGTCGCCGAGCGGTCTTTCGAACGGAAGGAGCTTAACCAGAATAAAAGTCAATGAAAGAATAATGAATGTTGTGATAAAGGCAAGCCCGATCCTTTTCAGAACATATTTCCCCATAGCGTTCCCCTTTCTTGCGTTTTTAGATTGAAAAGCGATGGGGAGGAGAACCCGTCCCCATCGCTATTCGTTCATTTCGATGCTATTCTGTTTGGGCTGAATAATTAAGAATTATTCGACGATAAAGTTATCGTTGACAGAATAGTAGACGCTTCCGTCCGCACCGGAGACGTTACCGGCGAGATCGATGGTGTAGTAGAAGTCGAAGCCGGTCTGGCCTTCCGGATTCTCGGACGTGCCGCTGCCGGTTGCATAATCGGCCGCAAGCTCAGCGGGAACCGTGAAGGTTACGACATACTTCTCACCCAGATCCTCGACCTGGACTGCACCCTCGATTTCCATCAGGTCGGTCTCATCATACTGCTTGTCGCCGTTACGATAACGCTCGTAGTTGCAGCAAGCAAGACCGATGAGCTCGATCTTGATCTGATCGGGCAGAGTCTTCGTGAAGGTGAATACGCCGGTGTAGCTGCCGTCTTCGTTCTTAACGAGTTTCGTATACTCGAACGTGACAGGCGCCGTATTCTTACCGGCCTTCACAAGCGCGGTGGAGTTGACCGCATTGTACAGTGCGTCGAACGAGTAACGGACGCCATTATATACGATCGGGTATGCATCCGGATCGTTGGTGTCAACGCCCCAGTTCAGCGTGAAGCTACCGGAGATGTCCTGGTCGGAGGACAGAACGCTGACGAAGCCGATCGGGTCGAGCGAGTTGCCGCTGATGGAGCCGAAGCCGATATCGAACTGACCGAGCATCATCTTGTTGTAGTAAACATCGGACCAATCGTTGCCAACCCAGAAGTTGACGCTCAGCTTGTAGACGCCGCCGCAGACGCTCTCGTCATTGAACGCGGTCTCGAAGAAGTTCTTGATCTCGTTATGATACTGCTCTTCCTGCGTCGGACGCATCCATGCGATCTCAATGTTGAGCTCGGTCGGAGCATCCGCGGTACCCGGGGTGATTGCGCCGTCCGCTTCAAGCTCGGTCAGAGCGACACGGAAGTATTCACGCGCAAGCTCCAGAGAGTAGCCGTGGCCGTCCGTATCCTCGAGCAGGCCTTCGACTGCCTTCTTGTGCGCCTCGGTTGCCGAGTAGGACATACCGTTCAACGGGTCGATCATGTAGTTCGAGGAGAGGTAGTCAACCGCGGGGATGTTGCCGCGCGCCGTTGCGAAGGTCAGTCTGTCGATGGACAGGCTCAGCGCCTTGACAAAGTGCCTGTTGCCGAGCAGCGGGTTGACGGGCCAGTAATCGGACTTCGGCGTCTGCTTGACAACGCCCTCTTCACCGAACAGATACTCCCAAGTGGCCTCGTCGCAAGCATTGACGTTCAGCTTGAAGTTGGAGTCACCGGTGGTGGTTCTGGTGCGAGGATCGTTACGATACTCGTTGAGGTAATCCTGCGGGATGGCCGCGTTGTCAAAGTGACCTGCGAGGAACTCGTTGAAGGCCGCCGTGGTGTCTTCCGACGCAGCAGTGAAGATCTTGACATGGATGCCCGGGATCGCGTACTTCGTATCTGCGAAGACGTAGTTCGGGTTCTTTGCGTAGACGATCTGCTGATCGGAATCGTATCTCTCAACATAGTACGGACCAACGGTCAGCGTGTTATCGACCGGGGTCGTGGTCGCTGCCTTGTCGAAGCCGAGGTAGTTGGTGACCGTGACGAGATCAACAAACTCCTTCGGAACCGGCATATACAGCGAGGACGCAATGTAGTACATGCAGTAGAACTGCGTCTGCTCTTCGGTGAAGGTCACCTCAAAGTAGGACTTGCCGTCCTCTTCGTAGGTCTTTATGCCGACCTTCGACCAAAGGTCATCGTTGTAGCCCTCTTCGGTGCCGTTATAGTATGCCTTTGCACCTGCGATCGCACCGGACTTGGTGTTGGCAAGCTCGGAACCGCGGTACAGCTGGTTTGCCTGCGTAAGCAGAAGCTTGAACGCAAACTCGTAGTCTTCGAGTGCAACAGGTCTGTCGTTGAACGCCTGTCTGTCGGGCATCTCGGAACCGGTCTTGTACTTCAGACCGTCCGCACCGGTGCGGACTTCGAAGCGCCAAGTGGTCGCCGCGCCGTCGTTGTCTTCATCGTTGACCGCAACGGGCTTTTCCTTCGCAAGCTCGGGGACCCAATCATAGCCGTCCTTGGTCTCGTTCATGAAGTTGGTGAAGAAGCTTGCCGCCTGCCAGCCGTAGAGATCGCCGACCTGAGAGCCCTGGTCGTTCAGATAGTTGAGCGTGCCGGGATCGTTGGCTTCAAAGGTGTGCCAGTATCTCTTCCAGGCGTCGTTGTTCTCGTAATCGAAATCAGCGGTGATGTTGCCCTCGGGGAGAAGACCGAAGCCATAACCAACGATGAAGTTCTCAGTGCCGAGCGTGATGCGCGGATTGTACATGACATAGCCGCCGTTCTCAAACAGGGAGATACCGGTGATGCCCGTGGTGACCGCAAAGCGCTCAAGGATACCGAGGATGGTCGTTCTCTCGGAATCGGGGAGCTTCTTGAAGGACTCAATGCCTTCCGCCAGCGGGATCGCGTCAAGGATCGCCTTGAACGTATCCGCATAGACTGCACGGACTTCCGCGACCGTGCCGGCTCTTTCGAATGCTTCGGTGCCTGCTGCCATCGCTGCATCGACTGCCGCGACATTGTCGCCGAGCTGATCTACAACGGTTGCATACAGGAAGTCGAGGTCGTGCTGGATGTACGCCTTATAGTCGTCTCTATCGATATAGGTGCCATCCCAATCTGCCAGAACAATGGGCTCCGGCGTCACTTCGGGTTCCTGCGTCTGCTCCGGCTGCTGCTCCGGCTGCTGTTCCGGCGTCTGCTCCGGCTGCTGTTCCGGCTGCTGTTCCGGCTTCTGCTCCGGCTGCTGCTGCTCAGTTCCGGGAGCTTCCGCTTCAGGCTTCTTTTCTTCGGTCGTGCAAGCGACCAAAGCGAATACCATGAGCAGAACCAACAGACCCGCAAGGATCTTCTTCATGTTTTGCATTTATTGTTCCTCCTTTGATTTTTGTGTATAATAACACACAACGATATTATAAAGCATCAATCAGAAGTTGTCAATCTTTTGCGAATATTTTCACTTCCTTTACCAATAGCATTCATAAATCAATATAACCCGCGACATACCTTGCTTTTTCTTCGGTTTCATACAAATCGAAATGTAATGTCGTTCCGGGCGCCGGGTGCAAAAAGTGTACAACCTTTTTGATTTCAAACACATCTGCCGTCCCCGTATCCATACAGCTCGACCTTGCTCTTTTCGGTATCGGACGCAGCATCGTCATCAGGTCTTCTATACGCAGTTCCATCATTTCCGGCGCGCTGCGTAAGCGGCGCATACGTGCGATTAACAATACAAGTCCGCCGAATATCGTGCGCGCCATGCGTGCTGTCGATCAAACCTGTCGAGTACAGCTTCGAAGTTCTGAGCATTCAAAGCAATGCATCGATGTCCCCCTGCGGGCGGTCATGTGTCTCAGTGCAGCCTTTGGGTTTATTCAATTCCATGATCTCCGGCTTTTGCATCGCTTCTCTTTTTTATATAGTATTTTTCTTTCCGGACAAATATTCTTTTTTGTTTATATTTATGACTGCCTGATGCAACATAAAAGAAACCTATGCGAAAAAACGCATAGGTTCCAACGTAACTGTCTTTCGAATGCCTGCAAAACGGAATGTCGCCGACTCAACGTAAAAAGCCGTAAACGACCACAACCGAAATGAGAACATATATGATTCCGAGAAAGAGCGGGTAGTTGAACGCATCCTCTCTTTTTTTCCTGCATTCGTCCAGATATTCAGCGGGATTCTGCTTTTGTTTCATCTCTTCGCTTGGCGGAGGAGCAAACATTCTGAACGACCTTACGCCACGCTTGAGATAATACCTGCTGATGTCGAAGTCGCCATGCAGATTCATGGAATAAATGATTCCGATTACCATCAGAAGGAGACCGACAATAGTCAAAATGTTCATAAAGATCAGCAGCCGGTTATCTGTCGCGGTAAAGACCTTCACCATAGGATAGGCCAGCGAAATAATCAGATGCGTGATCAGTGGACGCAGTTTGATTCTTTTCGGATTTAAGAACTCCATTCTTTCACTCTGAACTTTTCAGGATTCTCTCTCCGCCCGTTCACGCTCCATTTGGGAGATCTTCTCTTCGTATTGCGCAAACTCTTTGCTTGTGCAATGGACAAAGTGACCGGGACGCAACTCGCGCATCTCGCGAGGCTCGCCCGATTGATCCAGCTGAGACGGATCGTAGATGACATGCTTTCTGTTCTTTTCCACGAGCGGATCCGGCATGGGGACCGTGGAGAGCAGCGAAGTCGTGTAGGGGTGGATCGGATACTCAAACAAGGTCTCCGATTCGGCAATCTCTACGATCTCACCGTGATGGATAACCGCGATCCGGTCCGCAATGAAGCGGACGACGGACAGATCATGCGCGATGAACAGGTAGGTCAGGTCTCTCTCGCTCTTGAGCTTGTTCATCAGGTTCAGGACCTGTGCACGAATTGAAACATCAAGGGCTGAGATCGGCTCGTCTGCCACGATGAACTTCGGGTTCATGATCATGGCGCGAGCAATGCCGACACGCTGCCGCTGACCGCCGGAGAACTCATGCGGATAGCGGGATTTGTGCTCGGGCAGCAGACCGACGTCCTCCAGAGCCTTGTCAACTTTAGCAACACGTTCCGCCTCATCCTTATACAGGTGGAAATTGTATAAGCCTTCGGAAACGCAGTAATCAATCGTTGCACGCTCATTGAGGGAGGCAGCGGGATCCTGGAAAATCATCTGAATACTCCGGACGACGTTGCGGTCCTCCTCACGGGAGATTTTGCCGGAAATACGGCGTCCTTCAAAGCAGATCTCTCCTGCGCTGCAGGGATTGATACGCATGATCGCACGGCCGAGGGTCGTTTTGCCGGAGCCGGACTCGCCGACCAGAGCAAAGGTTTCGCCTTTATAGATGTCAAAATTCGCGTCCTTGACAGCTACGAGCTTCTTCTTATGACCTGTTTCAAAGGTCACATCTACGTGCTTGATGGAAAGGATTACCTCTCTGCCCTCATTCGACATAGAACGCGCCTCCCTTCTCCGTCATCTTCTGGATCTTCTCATGCAGGTTGCAGATCACTTCCGGCTTCTCCACTTTCGGCGCGCGAGGATCGAGCAGCCAGGTCTTGGCGTAGTGCGTATCGCTCACCTTGAAGAACGGCGGCTCCTGTTCGAAGTCGATATTGAGCGCATGCTCGTTGCGCGGCGCAAAGGCGTCGCCCTTGATCTCGTTGAACAGGGACGGCGGTGTACCGGTGATGTAGTACAGATCCTGCCCCTTAACGCCGATCTGCGGCAGAGAGGACAGCAGAGCCCAAGTGTAGGGATGCTTCGGATCGAAGAAAATCTCCTCTACCGTGCCGTACTCGATGATCTGTCCGCCGTACATAACGCCTACGCGGTCAGCAACGTTGGCCACGACGCCCAAGTCATGGGTGATATAGAGCGTGGTATAGCCCAGTTCCTTCTGCAGATCGCGGATCAGATCGATGATCTGCGCCTGAATGGTAACATCCAGCGCCGTCGTCGGCTCATCGCAGATCAGGATCTCCGGATGGCAGCTGAGCGCGATAGCAATAACGATACGCTGACGCATGCCGCCGGAATACTGGAAGGGATACTCATCATAGCGGTTCGCCGCATCGGGAATACCGACGCGATTCATCATCTCGATCGCCTGCTTTTTTGCTTCAGCCTTGGAGATCTTCTGATGCTTCTCGATGACCTCGGTGATCTGGAAGCCGATGGTGCGGATCGGGTTGAGCGAGGTCATGGGGTCCTGGAAGATCGTAGAGATCTTCGCGCCGCGGATGCCCTCCCAATCCTTATCCTTCTTCAGCTTGGTCAGATCCAGACCGTGGAACATGACGGAGCCGTTGGTGATCTTGCCGTTGGATTCCAGCATGCCGGTAAAGGTCTTGGTGAACACGGACTTTCCGGAACCGGACTCGCCTACGATGGCGAAGGTCTCGCCCTTGTAGAGATCCAAAGACACGTTGCGGATAGCTGTCAGATACTTGTCGCGGACACGGAACTTTACCTCAATGTCCTTTGCAGAAATGATGATTTCTCTATTATCGCTCATTGTCTTGTCCTCCCTTACATATGCGTACGCGGGTCAGCAGCATCCGCGAGCCTCTGACCGACGATATACAGGGAAATGGACAGAAGCGCAAGCACGATAACCGGAATCCAGAACAGATGCGGATACCCGTTCATGTACGACGTATAGATGGAGATCATACGGCCGAGAGATGCCTTCGTGACGCCCAGGCCCAAGCCCATGTAAGACAAGAACACCTCATAGGAGATCAGACTCGGGATCATTCTGGCGATGTACGTCATGATGACCGAAATCAGATACGGGAGAATATTGTTCTTGATCATGGTCCATGTGCTCGTACCGAGGCACTTGGATGCCAGATTGTACTCTCTGTCACGGATGATCATGACCTGCGTACGGATAAAGTACGCAACGAAAATCCAGTCGGTTACGCACATGACGAAGATCAACGTCCACATACCGGCGCCCATAACATATGAGAGAATCATGGCCAGCAGCAGGAAGGGCACGTTGGAGACTACGTTGTAAACCTCGATCATCCACTTGTCCATCTTCTTGGAGAAGCCCCAGATAGCCCCCACCGCGATGCCGACGACCATGTTGATGAACGTACAAACAAAGCTGATGATGATGGAGTTTCTCGCGCCGGCCCATACGACGTCGAAAACCTCGTTGCCGACGTTGTCGGTGCCGAAGATATGCTCGGCGCAGGGCTTGACAAACCGCATCTCCTCTTTATTGACGTTCGGCGCAATCAGCGGATCGTACCCGGAAAAGGCGGGCTGGATCAGCGCGAACAGTACCAGGACCAACATCAGAATCGCTACGGCAACCGTAAACTTGTTTCTGAAGAAGGTGCGCCATACAGACTTCCAGTAGGAGTATTTCGGTGCAGCAATGTGTTCGGACTCATACTTATCAAAGGTAGCAAAGCCGAAAAGATCTTTTTCGTTGTTCACAGTCTTCTCTTCCATTATGATCTACCTGCCTTTTCTGTAAGTGAGATACGCGGATCGACTTTGGTCAGAATGATATCTCCTGCAAGCACAGACAGCACCGAAATGGTGGAGAACAGGAAGGCAAGAGCTATGATCATCACGTTGTTGTACTGCTGGATGGCGTTGGGGAGCATTTTGCCCATGCCGCCTACCGCATAGATGGATTCAGTGATGATGGCGCCGGCAAGACAACCGGCGAGACTGGCCGGAATACCCTGCGCAGTGGGAATAAATGCGTTCTTGAAAATGTGTCTGTTGAAGATCTCTCTTTGGTTCAAACCTTTGGCCTTCGCGAATTTAACGTAATCCTGGCTCATCTGGTCTACAACGAATCGTCTGGTCCAAAGCATCAAACCCGCGATGGACGGAAGTGCCAGGGAGATGGTGGGAAGGATCCACGACCGAATATCCTTGGCGCCGTACGTCGTGAACACGCTCGGCAGATCGAATGCCGCCGTGGCCAGATAACGGAACAGATAAATGTATGCCAGAGAAGGCACCGCAATGATGAAGATGATATAGACCATGCCCAGCTTATCGGCAAGTTTGTCCTTGCGCCTTGCCATCAGCAGGCCGACGGGAAGACCGAGGCCGTAGGAAAGGACCATAGCAAAGAAGCCGATGATGAAGGACGTGCCGATCATAGACGGCTGATCCTTCTGTGTCTGGAAAGAAGCGTAATTGTCTACGAACTTCTGTTTGTCTATGCGATCGACTTTCGGTTTATAGGTCTCCGTACCGAAGATGATGCCGGATTCGCCCTCCTTGCCGGTAGCATAGGTCACAGGCCGCTTCACCTCTGTGCCCTGACTCTGGAACAGAACGTCCATAACGTCAAGTCCCTGATAGGTCGGGTACGATTCACCGAAGTGGAGTTTGATGATGTTCTGGTGAATCCAGGGGAAATGGCTGTCGGTATAGAGCAGATACTTGTGGGTGCTGCCGCTGCCGATGAGCGCCAGACCGCCGGACTCGGTGGTGCCGAAGGAGAGCCCACGATGCAGATCCGGATTGTTCTCGTCCTTTACGGCCCACGGGGTATCGATCTCGATCAGATCCGAGAGCCATATTGCCATATGCTTGATGATGGGCGTGTCTTTATAAGCATAGTAACGTCCACTTTTGGGATACTTCTCGACGGTATAACCCTGAGCTTCATACTTTGCCTTGAATTCCTCCGCGGCCTGCGATCCGGGCTTCAGGGCTTCCGCCATTTCCGGAGAGTCCAGCTCGTAGATTTCTTTGAAATAGTCAGCAGAACGGACAAAGGTCAAATATCCGAGCTTCTGCCAGATATTGTACATATACTCCGTTTTTTCATCCGGCTTGGAGGCGAGTTTTCTATATCCGTCATCTTTGGAGAAAATGCTGTTTCGCGGAACAAGCGTATAAACCAGGGTAAAGACGATCAGCATGATGATGAGGACGGAAATAGCGGATCTGAGGAGTCTTTTTAGAATATAACCCTTTTGCATTGGACCACTCCTAATAAGATGAATTGAAGGCTAGACGAATGAGCTTCTTCTAGCCCTCAATTCCTAATTTAGATTATAATGTGTGTTAAATGAGACGACAGTGATTATTCACCGGCAAGCCAGGCTTCCTTAGCAGCATAGTACTCGGCAGCGGTGACAGGCTCATCGTAAACGACCATGTACTTGAAGTAAGGAACAATGTTGGTGGAAGCCGCGCCGTACATGCCGTAGCCTGCGGAGAAGGGCTTCACCTTGGAAATCGTGATGCCTGCGCCTCTGGTTGCGAACGGTCTGAGGATACCGTTGCCCAGCAGCTTAGCTTCAACCTGCGCGAAGAGATCGATTCTCTCATCGCCGGTGGCGGCATTCGCCTTATCCATCAGAGCCTTGATCTCGGTCAGGCCGATGGTATTCAGAGCGTCGATCTGAGATTGCGGACGCTCAACGTCAGCGGTGACCAACGGGGTGATGCCGGAGTAGAGCAGCATGTCGCCGTCAACCGCGTCGAAGCAGTGGATGTAGGTGTAAGGATCGCCGTAGTCGGGGCCCCAGCCTGCGCTGAATGCAACGTCCATGGAGTTGTCTTCGCCGCGGGTGTTGTTGTAGAACGCATCATTCATCTGATCTCTGTTGTCCATGAAGACCAGGTCGATCTTGACGTAATCGCCGATGGCGTCCTCGATGGACTTCTGCATAGCGAGAGCCATATTCTTGCCCTGCTCGTCAGTGCCGTCCTCGACCACATCCAGGTGGACAGGCCACTCTGCAACGGCGTCACCGAGTTCTGCCTTGGCCATTTCCATGAACTTGACAGCTCTCTCGGGGTTGTACCAAGCGTCATGACCGTCGTTCAGGTCGATGCCCTTGAACATTTCGTTCTCCTGCTCCAGATACTTGGTTACGAGGGAACCGTAGGATTCACCGGTGCTGAGCGCGGAGAAGGTGTACGGAACCAGCGTGTTTCTCGCTCTGTCTTCCGCGATCTCGCCGAGAGCGACTTCGTAGTAAGCCTTCTCAGAGTAAGCGGCATAGACGCCGAGACGGAAGTTCTTGTTCAGGATCGCTGCGTGCGTGTCAGCCTTCTGCTGATCGGTGGTCTTCGCAGTGGTGCTCTTGTTGGCGTCAGTGAACAGAGCATAGGCCTGTCTATCCCAGTTGAATGCACCCCAGAAAGAGGTGGAAGTGGTCATGCCCTTGTACTGATTGTTCGGGAAGAGCTCGTTTGCCTTGGCGACCATCTCGGGCTGGCCGAGCTGGACAGCGGTGGAGGTAACTTCGCCGTTCACGAACATGTTGAAGTTCTGCATCGGGTCTTTACCATCGGTATAGGTAACGACAACGTGCTTGACATGGACGTTCTCCTTATCGTAGTACAGGGGGTTGGCGTCGAATCTGACTTCCTGACCCGGGACAACGGAAGACAGGATGTAGCAACCATTGTACAGGATGGAAGAGGGATCAACTGCGCCGAACTTGTCGCCCATGGACTCGAGGAACTCCGCGTTCAACGGTCTGAGTACATTGTAGGTGGTCAGACCATCGAAGTAACCGCAGGGGCCGGTCAGGGTGTAGGTCAGCTTGTTGCCTTCGGCCTTGATGCCGACGTCTTCCCATTTGCCGGTGCCGTCAGCGTACTCGGCAAGGCCCTTGATGAGGGGCTTAACCAGACCGAGAACGAGGCTCTGGCTGTCAGCTGCGTGCTTCAGACCGGTGACGAAGTCTTCCGCCTTAACGACGTCATACTCTTCGCCTGCAGAGGTTACCCAAACGGCGTTATCACGGATGGTGAAGGTCCACTCGGATGCATCCTCATTGGGCGCCCACTCGGTGGCCATACCGGCGATCAGCGCGCCATGGGGATCCTGCGTGAGCAGGCCCTCGGTGAAGTTGGTGGTGAAGTCGCCGTTGGTGCTGTGGTTATCATAGAGATAATCCAGCGTGGTGATCTGGAACCCATAGAGCATGCTGTAGGTATCAACAGTCTTTCTCTCGGGCTCGGTGGGCTCGGCAGGCTTTGCTGTCTCTTCCGCACCGGGTTCTGCGGGCTTTGCTGTCGCTTCCGTGCCGGGTTCAGGCTTGGTGTCGGGCGTGGTGCAAGCCACAATCGCGAGAACCATGAGCAGTGCGAGCAACAATGCTGTCAGTTTCTTCATTTTGTTTTCCTCCTATTTGTTTTGTATGCAGCGGTTATGTATTAATACTAATGTATAAATACCCATTCCTCTACATTGCGAATTTATTATACATAGTGTTCACATTATTGTCAAGGTTTTGCGGGAAAAACGCGAAAGATTCCCGCCGCTATATTATATATTTTATTGCGCGATATGATTCCTTTTTTGCCTTCTGATTTGTTCTGACGGATCGTTATTTCGCATTATCTGCACGGATCGGCTCTTCAAACGTTCGCGTATCGAATCGTCAAACCGAAACGGCACGTCTCCGCGCATTGAAACCTCGCGCCTGACTATTTTGGGCTCAGATCACGTTTACAGATCATATTATGAGCTGTTTCCGTTTCAATACCGCTTACAGACGCCGCCGTTTTGTGCCTTTTTCCGACGCATTATTCAATAGCTCTTGCGGCACGGCGGCATTACTGATATACTGACATCGGAAAGCAATTCGCAATCCTCCGTCTTGTATACAAATTCTGAACAATTCGGTATTTGAAGTCCTTATGCATCCGACCGGCAAACATCGTATATTTGTACGTGAAACCGCGCTGCTTTCGATCGTCCACGCCGCTGTGGACCTGAGCTGCGCCGCGCTGTTCTTTTCCGTGCTGCAGGGTGAAGATCTCTGGCTCGGCATGGTGTTCTATAACGCCTGCGCGTTTCTCTTTCAGCTGCCGATGGGCGTTTTGGCGGACCGGCTGAACCGCAACATGCTTTTTGCCGCGGTCGGCTGCACGCTCGTTGCGCTTTCGTTCGGGCTGCGGTCCGTTCCGATCCTTGCGATAATCGTCGCGGGACTCGGCAACGGCGCGTTTCACGTCGGCGGCGGGATCGAGGTGCTGAACGGCTCCGAAACAAAGGCGGGACCGCTCGGCGTGTTCGTCTCCCCCGGCGCAATCGGGCTGTATTTCGGACGCGTCTTCTCGGCGCAAATGCTATCCATGCCGTGGCTTCTGTCCGCAATCCTGCTCATCTTCGGCGGAGCGATCCTGCTGCTTGGAAAACCGGAGTTTTCGGAAGGCTCGCATAACGCACCGCTGTCGTTTGAAATGCCGAAGCACGGCGGCGTACTTCTGCTGCTGTTGTTTTTCGTCGTTATGCTGCGCTCGTTTATGAGCACGACCGCGGCGTTTTCGACCGGCGATCTGCTCTCCGGCTCGGATTCCCGGCAGGCGGGACTCCTGCCCGTCATGTGTCTTGCATGCGGCAAGGCTATGGGCGGCTTTATTGCGGATCGAAACGGACGGATCCCGACCGCGATCATTTCGCTCGGGCTTTGCGCGCTTTTCCTGTTCTTTCCGCTGCATCCGCTGCTTGCGCTGTGCGCGCTCTTCCTGTATAATATGTCCATGCCGCTGACGCTGTTTGCTTCGGCAAGGCTTCTGAAGGGTGCAAAGGGGACCGCCTTCGGCCTTCTGACCGGCGCGCTGTTCCTCGGCGTCGTGCCGTTTTTCCTCGGCGTACATATTCCGGAATCGACCGTGCTGTTCGGCGCGCTTGCCGCAGTCTCCGGCGTGCTGCTCGTCATCGGACTGAGGGAAGCGAAATGAGCTGGCCGCTGTCGCTTGTGCTCGCGTTTCTTTTGACGGAAGCGATCGAGATTCCGGTGTGCTTTATCTGGGGCATGCGCAGGCGCGACCTCGTGTTCGTGCTGCTGGCGAACCTCCTGACAAACCCGGTCGTAAACGTGCTGTACGCGCTCGCATTCCTTTATACGCCGATCCCGCGCGCCGTTTCGATCGCTGTACTGGAGATCGCGGCAGTGCTGACCGAGTGGCTCGTCTACCGATCCGCGACCGGGGCGAAGCGCCTGTTTCTCGTTTCTCTGACCGCAAACGCCGCGTCCTACGGTGCGGGACTGCTGATTACGGCATTCCTGCTTTAGGATGGATCCTGATGTTCCGTATTCTGTCGGATATTGCAATTGAACCGCCGCTGCTGCCGTGATCGCTGCCGTCATGACCGTACTGTTTATGAAGAAATAGAGAGGTGCCTGAACATGTGCATCCTGCCGGACGCCGCGCTGCCGGAGATTCCCGATCCGGGCTTTTCGAGAAGCATCTTGCAATGATCCTCTGCGTCGCCGCGGCTGTCGCCGCCGTTACCGTTTTATTGATTGTTCTTTTGAAAAAGAAAAAGGAGGAGACTGAATATGCGTATTTTACCGGACATTGCAACGCCGACGGAGCGGTTCCTCAGTCATTTGCAGGACGGCCTGCCCCTGATCCTGTGCATCGTCGCAGGCGTCGCTGTCGTTACTGTCGTGCTGATCGTGCTGCTGAAAAAGAAAAACAAACGCAATAAAGGAGAATAAGAAATGAACGCCAGAGCAATGAAACAGATTTTTAAGGACACCGATTTCGTCCACCGCAGCGGCACGCCGGAAGAACTGCGCGTTGCGGAATACCTGAAGGCACACTGTGAAGCGCTCGGCGCGGCGGCGCGCATCGAAGCGTTCCCCGTACCGATGGGCGAGATCGAGGAATCGCACGTTTATGCCGACGGCAGGGAAATCCCGGCAAAGGGCTTCTTCTGCTGCGGCAGCGGCGAGGTCGAAGGCGAGCTCTATTACATGCCCGCGCAGGATAGGGTTTCGATCGCGGGCGCAAAGGACAGGATCGTGCTGATGGACACGGCGGGCATCGGATTCTTCTGCTATCAGGACCTCATCGAAGCCGGCGCAAAGGGTATTCTGTTCCAGTACGGCGATCTGCACAACGGCAATCACGACATCGACGAGCGCGATCTGCGCGCGGCGGTCGTCGGCGAACAGCGCAAAGTCCTTTGCGCCATGCTGCACGTTTCCGATGCGGTCGCGTTGGTGAAAAACAAGGTGAAGCAGGTCCGCATCGTCATCCGTCAGCGCGAATACGAGGGCGAATCGCACAACGTGATCGCCGAGCTGCCCGGCAAACGAGACGAATGGATCACGCTGTCCGCGCATTACGACACGACCGCGCTCTCCCACGGCTCCTACGACAATATGACCGGCTGCGTCGGGCTGATGGGCGTGCTCGACGCCTTGAAAAACAAACAGCTGAACTACGGGCTGCGATTCGTCTTCTGCGGCAGCGAGGAGCGCGGGCTGCTCGGCTCGAAGGCATATGTACGCGATCACGAAGCGGAACTCGGTAAGATCGCGCTGAATATCAACCTTGACATGATCGGCACGATCATGGGCAAGTTCATCGCATGCGTCTCCGCCGAAGAAAAGCTTGCGGGCTACATCGAATACATGGGTGCGGAGCTCGGCTTCCCGGTCATCACAAAGACCGGCGTCTATTCGAGCGATTCCACGCCGTTTGCGGACAAGGGTGTGCCCGCGCTGTCCTTTGCGCGGCTTGCGAGCGGCAGTGTCGCGCCGATCCACTGCCGCTTCGACCGTCCCGACGTGCTGTCCATGGAACAGTTGGAAAAGGATATCGCGTTCATCACGGAGTTCACCCGCCGCATGGCGAACGCCGCCGTGTGCCCGGTCGGGCGCGAGATGCCGGATTCCGTCAAGAAACAGCTGGACGAATACCTGTTCCGTAAGAGAAAATCATAAAACAAAGGCATGCAAAACGGGACCCGCGCGGGTCCCGTTGCTTTATGATAAGATTTCAGGCGGCGATCTCGTTCAGCACAAACAGCGCTGTGAAGACGATACTCGCAATGATGAAGCCGACGTTGACGTAGAATGGGCGGCGGAACCGCGGGATCCGGGACGGGACCGGCAGGAAATTTTTACGGCGGATGATCAGGAAGATCAGGCCGAGCACGGCGAGCGCAAGAATCAGCTGCGAATACACCGCCATGACGATCGTGGCCGCCGTCTCGTTCATACTGCCGGTGAGCATTGTGACAAGCTGCGGGACAAGGCCGCCGAGCGTGTTCACCGCGACGTGCAGCAGGATCGTATAGCGAATGTTCTGTGTGCGATAATAGATGATGCCGAGCAGGATCCCCAGCGGGAACGCATACAGAAACTGCGTCAGGTTGCCGTGAACGAGCCCGAACAGCAGCGCGGAAAACAGGATCGCGTCCGTCGGATGGAAAGCGGAAAGCCGGTCGATCATCGCCTTGCGGAAGAACAGCTCCTCCATGATCGGCGCTATGATCACGACGCAGATCAACGTCATCCACGGATCGATCGATTCGACCATGCCGCTCACGACGTCGGAAAGCCCTTCGCCGAACAGCATGCCGACCAGCTTCCCCGTCAGCGAGCCCGCGATCATCAGCGCCATCGCGCACGGAAACAGAAACAGCAGGATGCGCATCGACAGCGGCGTGACCGTTCCGATCTCCGGCTCGGGGTTTCTCTTCACCCGCCGCAGCAGGATCAGCCACGCAAGCGGCATGGCGATCAGGTCGATCGAAATCGAGCTGACGATCATGTTCAGATTGCCGATAGCAAGTTCGTTGATCTCGACGTTTTTTAACAGGAATGAAACTCCGATCACGATCGCATAGGAGATCGCGATCACAAGGATCGTTGCAAACGCGCAGAACGACGCCGCGCGGCGCGCGCCCTTTGCATCCGGCTCCGGGCGCGGCTTCGGCGCATACTCGATTTCGGTTTGATATTCCATATTGTTCCTCCGTTCAGCGGATCTTTGCCATCGCGTAGTTCTGGTAATCCGGATCGTCGGTGACCTCGCGGATCACGCGGAAGTTTTCCGGAATGAACGCCTCGGCGTCCGGATCGTTCAGCTCGACCTGCAGCATGGCCTTATCCTTCCATGCCGGATAGAAGTCGACCTCGTACGCGTGCGTGTCGTCGACAAGACAGTAGCGCGTCTTTCGGATCGGCATGCACATCGGATCGGCCTCCATCATGAGCTGCTGATAGTCGTCAAGCGAGAGCCGCTTTTCGGTCTCGATCCGACTGCCGTCCGTGCCGGTGCAGTGCGTGGT
>JAEEGL012924381.1_pt1 | contig 17687 bp, 13 predicted proteins | sample 9134231 | NCBI WGS metagenome assembly JAEEGL01 (sample SAMN16246548, study PRJNA631951) | gut metagenome | biome: gut microbiome; feature: rumen; material: fiber-attached | host: Bos | place: Iran: Karaj | collected 2018-10 | reverse complement strand
TGCGTGTCGTAATAGCTGAACGGAAGTTTTTCAAGATGGTCAAAAACGTCGCGGCGCATGTCCTGCTCTACACGGTTCCCGAAGACGTGCCCCCAGTATGCGACGAACCAGTTGCACATGCGGTGAATGCAGAATCCTGCCAAAAGAACAGCGACAAGAATCAAGAAGGTGCGAAGTTCGTGGTTCGGAATCAGTGTATTCAGTGCATAGCGAGAGAACATCGGGAATGCGACATCGATTGCCGCCATAAAAAACGCACAAAACATGTCAGCAATGAAAAGAGCGATGTGAGGCTTGTAATATGCAAAAAAAATCTTTAATGGGTGCTTAGAATAATCCATGCGGACAGTTTAGCAGAAAACAGAGCGTATGTGATAGTGGTCGATTACTGCGTATTGCGGTAGGGGGTGGAGTGGCAGCCCGACAGGGCTGTTCCTTCGTTCCTTTAGGAACGAAGGAATGTAGGCGGAAGCCGGAACCACGAAAGACCCGGTGAGCTAGTTTTGCGTTTGCAAAACTAGCTCAACCGCCCATTTGTTGATTTACTTTTTGCGGAAAACCGGGATGTTGTCTATTGGAGCGGCAACAGTTACGGTGCGTGCACCTTCAAGAATTTCGCCTGTGTGGATGTTTTCCCAGTGTCCTTTTGGAAGATACACGTCGCGTTCCCGTGCTCCCAGCTTGATGACAGGCGCGACAAGATACTCGCTGCCGAACATGTACTGGTCTTTCAAAAGCCAGCACTGCGAGTCTTCCGGGAACTCGTAGAACATTGCACGCATTGCGGGGCTGCCGTTTTCTGCCGCTTCTTTCATCACTTTTGCGATGTACGGCTTAAGTTTTTCGCGGAGACGTATCTGCGCGGTCATGATTTTTTGCGCTTCTTCGCCGTACGACCAGATTTCGTTGTCGCGACCGGTGAAAAGGTAGCCGCCGCCGTAGCCGCGCTCCGGGTCTTTGTCGAGCGGCGGAATATCGTGCGGGTCGCGGTCGCCGTGAAGCCTCATTACTGGAAGGAACACTCCGAACTCGAACCAGCGCAGAAGCAGCTCTTTGAAAGCCGGGTCGTTGACGTTTCCCCACATAAAGCCGCCGATGTCCGTCGTCCACCACGGAATGCCTGCCAATCCCATGTTAAGTCCTTCTGTTATTGAGTCGGCAAGACACTCCCATGATGACTGAACGTCACCGTTCCAGAGAACCTGGCTGTATTTTTGGGAGCCGACCCATGCGCAACGCTCCAAATTGACGAAGTTTTTGCGGCCATCGGCTTTCATGCCGTCGTAAAATGCCTGGCTGTAGAGTTTCGGGTAGATGTTCGAGCATTGAAGCGCAGGACCCATCTGATAGCGGTAGTTGCCGAAGTCGTAAACGCTGTAGTCCGGCTCTGCGTTGTCGAGCCAGAACATGTCGATGCCGTAGTCGGCGTAGTTTTTCTTGCAGAGGTTCCACAAGTATTCGCGGGCTTCCGGGTTAGTTGCGTCAAAAGTGAGGCAGTCGCCGTTGAAGTCGTATGTTTGGTTGGAGCCGGACTCGACGCGCACAAGGTAGCCTTTGTCGAGCATTTCGTAATAGTGCGAGCATTTTTTGTCAACGCTCGGCCAAACGGAAACCATCACCTTTGTGCCCATTGCGTGAAGCTCGTCGCACATGGCTTTTGGGTCGGGCCAGTATTCTTTGTCGAAACACCAGTCGCCCTGACGCGGCCAGTGGAAAAAGTCGATTACGATAACGTCCAGGTGGATGCCGAGCTCCTTGTATTTGCGGGCTACGGCAAGAACTTCGTCCTGTGTGCGGTAGCGGAGCTTGCACTGCCAAAAGCCAAGATAATCTTCTGTAAGAACAGGTGCGTGGCCTGTCACGGCTGTAAAGTTTGCTACGATTTCTGCTGGGGTGTCGCCGGCTGTAATCCAGTAGTCCATTTCCTGAGTGCATTCGGCTTTCCATTCTGTAAGGTTTTTCGCGAAATTGACTTGCCCCACAGCCGGATTGTTCCACAAAAAGCCGTATCCGTTGGATGAAAGTGCGAACGGAATGGAAACCTGGCTGTTGCGCTGCGCAAGTTCGAGCGAGCAGCCTTTCATGTCGAGGTAGGGAATGGGGTACTGTCCCATGCCGAAAATCTTTTCGTCGTCATTCGGTTCGAAGCGGACGGTCAGTTTGTATGCGCCGCCGACAATCCCTTTGAATTCGCGGGCTATGACTTTTGTGCAGCATGAATGTTTTGTCGCATTCGGGTCGTAGCAGCGGAAAAACTCGCGCAAAATGAGCTTGTCGCCTTTGTAAAAGGAAAGTACGCCGTTCTCGCTGATGCAGGCTTTTATTTTGCCGTTGGTAAGGGTCGCGTCTTTTGGGCTCGCGGCGGTGGCTTCGCCGGAGCTGTCGCCGGTGCGATTTTCGTCTGGCAAAGTTATTCGCGTTTCCGCGCATGTCGCGGTTTGGGGAGCGAGCGGCTCTGTAAGTCCGTTATTGCGGTCAAGGAACTTCGGGTTCAGTGTCGAGCGGATTCGAAGACTGTCCTTTCCCCACGGCTCTATGCGTAGCGTTTCGTTTCCTTTTTTGAAGATGATTGCGTTTTTTTCGGCTTTGAGCATTGTTTCCCCCTTGCTTTTTAGTTGCCAACCTCGGCTAGTTTGCGCGTTTGTGGCTTGGTATCTGTGCGGCACAAATTATCTGTCATCGCGCGGCATACCTTGATCAGCCAGATTTGACTGCGTTATATCGCGCGGTGCAAAAAAACGTTCCGGCGTAATTACATCGTGCGATGTTAAAAAAAGCCCCGTGAAAAAGATTTCCGGGGCTTCTCTAAAGTTTGTCGCGGCTCACATTGAATTGCGTGCTGTTAATCGCTTGCGCTAAGTATTATGCACAGCACCAGTGAAATGGAGCACCACAACAGGCTTTTAGAACGCTTATTTTGCGCGCTCTACGAATGTTCCGTCACGCGTGTCGATAACGATTTTTTCGTCTGTGTTGCAGAAAAGCGGGACTGAAACTTCAATGCCAGTGTCGAGCGTTGCAGGTTTTGTCGTTTTGCCGCTCGTGTCGCCCTTAACGCCTGGCTCGCAGTATGTGATTGTGCGGACAACATTGATAGGAAGCTTGATACCAACGGCTTTTCCTTCATAGAAAGTGATATCAACGTCGATATCATCATCAGGTGTGATGTAACCTGCGTTGTCACCGATATCATCTTTTGCAAGCTCAAACTGCTCGTATGTTTCCTGATCCATGAATACATATGTGTCACCGTCGATGTAAGAAAGACGCGTTTTGTGGAAGTCAAGGTCAACTTCCTCAAATTTTTCTCCTGAATCAAGACCAAGATCCATCGTCTGACCAGTAACAATGTTCTTTACGCGCAGTTTGCTTACCTGCCCGCCACGACCGGAACGAACTCCAAGAAAACGCTGTACGATAAGAGGAGAACCCTCATACATGAATGCTGTTCCGACTTTTAACTGTGATGTTGCTAACATTTAATCAACCTCTGCTTAGCGATGAGTGTAACGGCTTTAGCCGTGCGTTTGGGAGAAATGCGATTTTCCGCATAACTCACTACCATTCTACACTATTTCTTCTATAAAAGTCATCAGGTGTTCAGCAAGGTTTCCGTTTTTTACGAGGTTTTTACTGAAAGCGCGGAACGATTCGGCCATTTCATCATAATGGGAAAGAATTTTGATGAGCGCGGCTCGGCTGTCGTAGATGCCGTTCGTTGTTGCGGAGTTCTCGTTGGTGCGGGTGCAAATGCCTGTCGTGTTTTGTACGCTGGCAGTGTTTTGTGTTCCGTTTGTGTCGCCGCTGGATGCTGCTTTTTGGGCTTGTTGTTGTGTGGCATTCGGTGCAAAAAACTCGTCACCGTTGTACCACAGCCAGTAATCGCGGATGAGGCGGAAGTTTTCAGCAGAAAAAAATGGCTCCATGCGGTCAAGCAGTGCTTTCACCTTTACAAGATGGTACATTTCGGACTGAGGATAGGCATGCCAAACGAAAGGTTTGGCAGAAAGACATGCGCGTGAAAGCGAATCTTCGCCACGGATGAAAATAAAGTCTGCGTTATAGAGTGTTTCGTCCCATTTGTCCTGGGGCATGAACGGAAGTTTTTCTGGTTCGGGAAGGGAGCCGTTCGGTTTTTGGCAATTGGCGCACTGTGGATGCGCGTTTTCACTTAGATTTTCGCGCTTGACGCACATGTTCCAAGCGGAGGAAAAAGGTGCGTCGGCTTTTCCGGCAGCTACAAGAATGCGAAGATTCCCGGATGCTGTGTGGGCGGTGTTTCGTGTGCATACTGCGCTTTTTGCGGACGCACTAGCGCCAGTCGCAGTTAGGGACGAGCCGTTTACGGCAAAAGTGGCTAGTGCGTCTGCGATTGTCGAGAAATCGCGCTCGTAGCTGAAAACAAGCACAGTGAAAGGTTTTTTGCGGTCATCAGCGGAAAAACTAGAGCCGCATACAACAGGCGCAACGCCACCAGCCAAGTCTGTACTTGTGCGTGTCGGCGTGTCTTTAGTGGAAAACCAAGAGCCGCATACAACAGGCGCACCGTCCAAAATGAGCCCGCCTGTTTTGTCGGTGAATCCCGGCATAAAATTGACTTTCCTCACTTGTGCCGACCGCGTGAGTGACTGTAGCTTGTGAAATTCATCGGCATACGGTTCCGCTGTAAGATATTCCAGATTTATTATTTGCACGGGTTTTGGGCGCAGGGCTTGAAGCGATTTGTCAAAAAGAATGTCGTCAAGCCACTCCGGGCGGCCACATGCGAAACATTCCACAATAACAAGCGGTGGTGTCTCTTCGTACATTTTCCGCCCTTCATCGGCGGCATCCCACTGACAAACTTTCCAACCGCGATGTTCCTGAATATGCTTTGACGTGTCAACGCCCGGAGAAAGCTGGGCGAATGCTTCCAGATTATCTACAATAAGCCTTAGCCCTGCGCCCCCTTCTGGCATGAGCATAGAAAGAGCCTTCGCAAGACGGAACACCACCCCGATGTCGCCGTAGTTATCGACGACCTTGCATAAAAGCGTAATATCAGAATTTTTCAATTTCATATCAAATCCGCACACTAAAATCGCCCAAAAACTCGATAAGCACCTGACTCGCGCAATAAAATCGCGCCAAAAACGAAAATTGCGCCAGAGCGAATTATTTCGTGCAGCTCATTTTGTAAAGCTCTTCGGCTGCAATTCTTGTCTTTGCCACAATATCACCGACATTTTTGGGGAAACAGTAGTATAGCGTCTTCATGTCGCCTATGCAAATCATATCGCCAATTTCATACCAGTAATAATCGGAATAAAGACTGTATGAGAATTTTGGTTTCTGAGTGTAATTAAGTTTTCCGTCACATCCTGTAAGCTCAAAACCGTTATTATCGTGGTGAAGATGTCCTGAGCCAACTCGATAAATTGCCTTCATATCTTTCATAACGCAGATATCGACATCCACATCAAGTTTGTATGTACCGCTTTCAAGCTCCTTGCGTATCTGTTCGCGCTCCCATTTATACCAGTCCGGTATGCTAGAAAAATCCGCCACACCGTCCGTTGCTTTCAAAAATCCGTCTTCGGTAAGTTCGTGTTTTTTCCCGCACTGGCCGCACGTTATAAAAATACCCTTGCCGGTCATTTTCCCTTCTGTTCCGCACGAAGGACATTTAAAAAGAACCCTGTTTAAAAAATCAGCGCGGAACGGCTCGTTTACAATCACTTTGTTTTCCTGCTGCCACTTGAAATTGTCGAACATAAATTCTGCCTGTATGCAGCTGTTTATCTCATCTGTGGACATTTTTTGTATATCTTCCGGTGAAAGAAGATACTTCACATCAGCAGAAACGTTTACTTTGCGCACTTGAAGATTGTTGTAAAGCGGGTCGCGCGCAAAAGCTCCGTAAGTTTTGATCATAATAACCGGTACGTTCAAAAGCTTTATGCATTTGCCAAGCGAATCGGGAAGGGGAGTCGCCGTTCCGTCAAAGCTGTAACTCGCTTCCGGGTACATCAATATCGATGTTCTCAGTTTTTCCAATGCATAGCGCATATTCCGTACAAGAGGAACGTCAGTCACGAATTTGTTCGTCGGAATACATCCTATGAGCCGCATCAAAAGCTCTTTGCCCACAAATCCGTCTGATGTGCAGACTATATTGAGCGGCCGCGGAAACATTACAGTCTCGGCAATCTCCAAATCGATGAATGCGGAGTGATTCATCAGAATAAGGCACGGTTCAGTTTTTCCAAGCCTCTCCATGCCTATTTTCCGATATGTGAAATTTGTCGCTTTAAGATCGCTTTTTGCCAGCGTTTTAATAAGGATTCGCCAGAAAAATCCAGGTTTAAGCGGCTTTTTCATTTTGCGACCTGGAAGTTTCTGCACTTCCTCAAATGAAAGATTTTTTACTTTGATTTTCATAGTTCGTATGCGTATTCCGTAACGGAGCAAAGCGCGTCTGTATGCACTCCGTCTTTGTATCGGATTTCGTACTCCTTCACAGTTTGAATATTGCCTGATTTGTCGTAAGTATAAGTTTTTTTTGTGCGGTACGAGTTATACTCTGTTATTTTGGTGAAATCAACGTCGTCTTCGTAGTTGTACGAGGTTTCTTTATAGTATGCGTCGTTGTCATTATATTCCACAAATAGGGATGCAAGAGTTTTTCGTTTTTTGTCGTCATATTCGTAGAATTCAGTTTCTGTCCTGTCTTCGCATTGTGTCTGCATCTTTGTTAAGAGACCGTCTTCACCGTATGCAAATGATGTTGTCGTTCTTGTCGCGAATTGTACAGGCGTTCCTGGTACTTCTCCGAAAAGCACCATCAGCATAAGGATATTTGTATATGTCGTTTTTGACGCACTTCCGTCATCGTTGTATGCATATTCTTCTATGCTCGTGTTCAGATACGAACCGTCTTCAGTTACTTTATAGTTCAACTTTGATTCCAAAGAGCCGTTCTCATTCCATGCGTACACTGTCTTTTCATCTGCATCCGTAAGCGTATAGAAAAGTTTTCCGTCATCATCGTATTTGAACAACGTTTTTCCGGATTCGCAGCCGGTCTCGTCGTATGTGACAATTTGTGTCAGAACATCATTGCCATTATACATGTATTCATTTGCGAGCGATGTATAGCCGGCTGGATTGTCGTCGGTAGGAGTTGTCCAAGTTTCTGTCTGCACTTCGGCAAGATTTCCGTCATATCGGTATGAAAGCCAGGAGAAAGTTTCTTCTCCGTTCTTGCGAGTTTCCGATGAAACAAGATTACCTTCAGCGTCGAGCCATTTGTCATTGAGCTTTGTCAGCCGTTCCGTGACAATCTCCATTATTCTGCCTTTTTCATCGGTTTTTCGCTCCGATCTGTACGCGATATCCGTGGTCGGTATATTATCTCTCATCATTGTTACGGAAAGCGGATGCATATACTCTTTGACAGAAGATTCGAAGCCGCTTTCATCGTAAGTTTTTTCGTATCTGGAATACGCATTGTTGCCTTTTTCTTCTTTTATAAGAATTCCAGACGGATTGAAAACGTAGATTGTCGAACCGTCCTCATTTATTGCGATAGTATTCCCATTTTCATCCTTTGAATATATCCATCTGGTCATAAGGTCGTTATGACTGTCCGTCCGTTGCATCTCTCGAATTTCACCGTTCTTGTCATAAATATATGTGTCATGGCGCAGAATGGCTCCGTTGGCGTTGTACATGATATGCTCTTTGAGCGTGCCGTCACGATTGAAAGTTGCTTTTGCCGTGATTGATCCATCCGATGAAGCCGTGAATGAGTCGTTGTCGTATGAGTATTTTGTGTTGTGACCGTCTGAATCTAGCGAGATTCTGCGGCCTTTTGCGTCGTACGCTATTTCAGTCCTGCTCGTGTAGTCAACAGCCTCCGTGTCTGGATTGTAAAGTGTCTTTGTTATTGTCACTTTTTTGACATTTCCGCTGTAACCGTCTGTGGTACGCGTCGAGCCTGTATAGCCTGAGAGAGTCTGCGCGTGCGTTGAGAAAACTGCTAGTAATGCGATTGCTGAAATTGTCAGCGTATTTCGGAACGTCATATGTAAAATTATAAATGGCGGTTTATGAAAAGTAAAGCGAACTTTTTAGAAGCGTTATAATGTCCGATTTTGCGTAAATTAAATGAAAACCTAAATAAGGGTAGGGGAACGCCTTCCCCTCGCTCCAGCCTCCTCGGTCGTCCTAGCGTCCGACCTGCGGTGTCTTACGCTACCCCTTCTTTTCTGCAAACAGGCTTAAGTGCAGAGAATTGCGGCTTGGTGTCAGTTTCGGCAAGCGGTGTGTGTTATTCTTTCTTCTGTCACAAGATATTTTACTGGTTTGTCATGTGGCTCGCACGGAACCGTCTCTACGATTTGCATTTGGAATGCGTATCCAACAAGGATTGCATAAGCCGGGACTCTCGCCAAGTAGTTGTCATAATAGCCTTTGCCCTTGCCGAGCCGCGCGCCGCTCATAGAAAAAGCCATTCCCGGCACAAGAATGACGGTTCCTGCGGGAAGCGTTTCCGGCGCAACTTCTTCTAGTTCCGGCAGAGGCTCTTCTATGCCGTAGTTTCCGCTTATCAGCTGTTTTTCTAGCGGATCATCATTGCGAAGCGTCTTGAAAAACATCGACTGGCCGTTTTCAGGAGTGTCGCTCGTCAGCGGAATGGCAATTTTTTTGTTGTCTTGCATCATTTTTTCTATGAGTGAGTGAGTGTCTATTTCAGTTTTGAGCGACACGAAAGCTAGTACTAGCGGCGCGCGGCGGTAAAGCTCTGAATTAAGGAAAAGTTCTGCGGCTTTTTTACTGAATTGTTCGTAAAGTGGAGATTCACAAAAAAGTTTGAGCGTTTTTCTCATGCATGAGCGCAGTTCTTTTTTTTGTTGTAAAATATCGTTAATCTGTGCGTGTCGGCTGCTTTCGGTCATCGGTTGGTCGGCATTTTTTTGTGGAGTCATGTTCATTGCGGCTTTTTCCCAAAAAGCATTTGCTCGTATTGAGCTTTCAATACGATTACGCAGTCTTCTTTCACCGCGTTTTTTCTCACGATATCTTCCGCAAGCGCACGGCAGTTTGGTGCTCCGCATGAACCGCAATCAAGGCCCCCAAGTTGTGTGACAATTTCTTCCATTTGCTGCATTTTTTTCCTCGCGGCTACAAAATCAGTGTCTAAAAGGCGGCCGGGGCGCGGAATAATCGGGTCTGTAAAAAGAAAATTGTCCAGTGTCGGTTGAGCGTGTTTTACCGGTTGTGTAGTTTGTGTCGATTGCGCAGTTTGTGCTGATTGTGCGCCTGCTTGGGGGGCTGTCATGTTTGTGTCTTCGTCTGTAGAAGTTGTCGCAAAGTTTGTGTCAGTTTTCGCACTCGCTGTCCACTCATCTGTGTCTGCTCCTACGCCTTTTTTCGCGCTCCGGCGTAATGCAGAAGCCGCTGCTGGAGCCGGAGTTACTGTAAGAGGCCCGCCTAGACAGCCGCCTGTACACGCGCTTATCTCTAAAAAATCAAAATGATCAAACTGACCGTCTTCCGTTTCTTCAAGAATCTTTATTGCCTGCGTGAGTCCGTCAGCATAAAGCCAACGGCAGTCCTCGCCATATTGTTGTAGATGAAGTTCCAGTGCTTCCGCTTCGCCGGCAGCGCGACACCACTGAATATGCGCATTCCTGATTGCCGAGTTGGTTTTGCCGGATGATTCAGTGTTAATCGTGTCGAAAGTTGCGTCGCAAGATGCATCATCTGTGATGTTTTCAGCGCATTTATGAGCCTCTCTTGCCGCATTACCAGCCCCCGTGGTCACAGTTTTTTTCAAAGCCTGCAGCACCGGCAGATACATTGCGTTCATTGCAAATACACCGTCTATCTCCGATTTTGCATAACCGAGCGGCGACCGTGTGACCGTAACTTTCGCGGGGCAAGGCGAAATAAAAAAGATTCCTGCGTCAGGATGAAGTTTCCTTGCTTTTCGCGCGGCGTTCTCTGAAGGCGGAATAATCGGCAGAATATGGTCAATCAAGGATGGAAAGCGTATTTGAATCAGTTTTAATATTGCTGGGCATGAAGATGAGATTATCGGAGTTTCGCATTGCCCTGTGTGTCTGTTTTCACGTATGAATTCTGCTGTCGCGCGTGATATTTCGCCCGCCGCGCCGGAAATGTCGTAAACAAAGTCGAAGCCCAGTGTTTTTACGGCTTCTTTTATTGTGGCTCTTGGCGTACCTTCGCTGAACTGCGCGAAAAATGCCGGCGCAAGAAGAGCGACTTTTGTTTTGTATCTGGAAAGTTCAGAAGCAGGGGAGGTGAGCGCGTATTTTGCCCTGCTCGGACACCTGCGTATGCACTCGCCGCAGTCAATGCAAAGCTGCTCCAATATGTGCGCTTTGCCTCCATGAACTCGGATAGCTTCAACAGGACATGATGTTACGCAGATTGTGCAGCCTTTGCAGTTTTCGTCGCGCAGCTCTACGGAGTGAAAATCTGATTTTCCGTTCATCAACCGCCTCCCTGCGCTACTTTTGCGGACGAAACTCCGTCATGCACGATGACCGCGGATTTTTCTGCGGCGGCATTACTATTTGCGCCAGAAACTGAAGCTTCTGCACCAACATCATCCGGTTCTGTTTTTGGTGATAAGTTTATCCGCATCGTGACTGTCGTTCCCACTCCGATTTTGCTGTCTATCGTCATAAAATCGGAGTTCCGTTTCATGTTCGGCAGCCCCATTCCGGCCCCGAAACCAAGCTCCTGCACAATCTGCGGCGCGGTTGAGTATCCTTCTTGCATTGCCTTCTCAATATCCGGAATGCCGTTTCCATGATCTTTCATCACGATTAATATCTCGTCGTCCAGAATATCGATATCAGCCTCTCCGCCACCAGCATGGACGACCATGTTTATTTCCGCCTCGTACATGGCTACGGCAGTCCTTTTTATAATGTCAAAAGGAATGCCAAGCTGCTTCAGCTTTTTTTTCATTTCAGCAGAAGCACTGCCTGCGCAAGAGAAATCATCGCCTGGTACGTCGTAGTGGAAATGCATGATCCGCGTTCAGCCTTTGCGAAAACTATATCTCGCGGACTCCGTAGCCTGTAAGACCTGATGAGTAAAGCTTTCCGCAAGCCGGAAAAAGTGGCAGTTTAGTAGAAAGCAGAATAATCCCAAGCTCTTTAGCCATAGAAATCATCTCTTCCGTAGGCTGTTTGCCGCGAACAAAGCATATCGCGCCTATATCCATGAGATTTGCCGTGCGGATTACCTGAACATTGATAAGACCTGTGAGCAAAAGAACCTGCTCTTTTACGAACGCCATTACGTCGCTCATCAGGTCTGAGCCGCATGCGGACGAAACTTCAAGACCTTGCAGCTGCTCGTTGCATAAAATTTGCGCATCAATTGTTTGCGCTACCTGTGTGATTGTCATGCAACAATGATAGCACGAATTCTAGTACTAGGCAAATTTTTCGTCCAGACAGGCGGGAACAAAATTGGGCGCGCCGCAACCAAGGTTGCGTCAGGCTTTTCGCACTTACGCGCTAACCGCGCTCCATTCGACGCAACCTGCGGTTGCTTACGAACTGCCTGCGGCAGGTGCTACAATCCTTCGCGCAATTAGTTAGAAAAACACTTTGTTCGAATCCTTGTCTATTGCATCGGCTGGATGATCGTTATCTTTCCCGGTCAGATCAGTAAGGAAATACGTGTAAAGTTCCCTTTCTGTTTCGCCGTATTCGCTTACCGGGTCATCCCAAGTGACATCTACTAGATACCACTTGCCGTCAAGCAGCGTATTGTTCCATGCATGATTCATCTGCGAGGATGAAATTGTTTTTCCTTCAATGCCCATATATCGCTCTAACGATATGAACAGATTCGTGTATCCTTCGCAAACGCCTTTCTTATTGCCGATAACCGTTACGGCATCTTGCTTCAGCCTTTTCGCCGGGTAGTCGCGGCTTGTCACGTCATAGGAAAGGTTCAGCGTTATCCAGTTATGAATGGCACGTAGTTTTTCTGTGACCGGAGCATCATACCCAATTTCAGCCAGAATCGCATTTGCAAGATTCATTACACGGAAATCATCGCTCTGGCACTCATCTGATGGAAAGAGCCATCTTGCGTCATCGGTTTGCGCGCCCTTTGTGTCTGCTGTGTTCCGTACCGTGAACGTCATTGCGTTTGCAGTTGTTACTGAAAATCCTTCAATATCACCTTTTCCGCCTGTTTCGCCCGCTATTGTCACGGAAGTCAAATCCATGACGTTGATTTTGTAGTTTCCTTTCCCGAATCTAAGCCATATCCTTTGCGAAAAATTTCCCTGTATGGTGTAATGTGTGGTAAGCGAAGGATTATCCATTTTTTCCACGGAAACGAACGCATAGTTTTGAGCCGAAGGATTTGTCACTTTGCCCGATAAAACAAAAAAGCCGTTTGCGTCAAAAGAATCGCCATCGGGTGTGTTCTCGCCAAAGATTACGGTTCCTGTGTCATGCCTTTTGCCGGAAATATTGGTCAAACCTCCGTAAGTAGCACCATTGTAAGTAAATGTGCGGTTTATATAGTCTTTTGGATGAACGACGATTTTCTCGTTGTACGCAGTTTTTCCGTCTATTGTCGCGGATATTGTGAAAATTCCGGCTTTTGTCGGCGTGAAAACTCCGTCCGCCGTAATAACACCGTCGTTGCTTGCGCTCCATTTGACATTCGTGTTCTTTTTTACGGAACCGTCCAGTCGCTTTGCGGATGCCGTGAACTGAAGCTTTAAGCCCCCTTCGTATGTTTCTTGTAACCCTTTGGGATAGACAGTCGTGTATACGGTTTCATCCGGTACAAGCGATATATTGTCGATGAGGATGCAGTTTTTTGCATCGCCGGAAATGAAAAGTGCGTTTTCTGTGACCGCCCCTATTTTGATTGAGTGTTTGCCAGCCGGAACAGGAACTGTCGCCTTTTTCCACGGTGTCGAAGCGTAATCTTCAGGGTTTATCCGCAAAGCTTCTTTTCCATCGATATAAACGGCGGCGTATACGGATTTATCGGGAGCGAGCTGCATTTTGTACTCGAAGCTCAGTGCAGATATCTTTTCAGGCGCCACTTGTGGAAGAACCAGATACGATGAGCCGTTTTTACCTGAAACCTCATTCATTGTGCCGATTTTTGCGACATATCCGTGGTTATCCGCATTCATAAGGCCTACCGAGCCTTTGTCAATCCAGTCCTGAAGAAACTCGTCCCACGTAACTTCCACTAGAGTTCCTTCCGTTGTCCAAGGAAATGCGGACAAGTCGAATGTGTCAAAAGTTTCTATCATTGAAGTTATAGGTTCAGCGTGCATAAAACAGATGTCGTCAAGGCAGACCGTGTTCGTGTGGTTCACCGTGTACGAGTCGGATGCTCCTTCTGCTTTCCATTCAAGCGTCCTGCTGCCTTTTTCAAGCGGAATTATGTACTTTCTCCAAATGTTGTCGGTTCCGCTTGCTGTGAGACACGGCGTGCCGTCTACATAGAAAACTAAGTTTCCGTCGTATGATGCAGAAATGTCGCTTTTCAAGGAGAAACAGATGTATGTGTTTTCGGCGACAGTTGCCGAGCAACTTATACTTGAAGACTTTGTGCCTATATATTTGAAATTGAAGCTGACTCCGTATGAAACACCGTCGATTCCTGCTTCTTTTGTCAGCTGCGGTGTGGCTTGTTCTATATAAGCCGGATGTACGGCTTCTGCGGTAACAGTCCATTCCGCGCCGAAAACAGCTCCTGAACCTAGACTGAGTTTCTGCGTCGTTGTATGTACTTCGTGCGGAATTGTGTTTATAAAATCCTGTTCGGACATGACTGCCGGTTTTTGCGGTTCTACTGTTGTTGGCGGTGTTTCTGGCTGTGTCGGAATGAGCATACAGCCTGTAATTGCTGATAAAATGACGAGCAGTGCGCATGTTGTAAAGAAATAACGCCCGGTGTTGGATTTAGTGAAAAAGTTTCTATTGGAAAAACTGATTGTATTCATATTATATAGAATATTTCAGTAATCGGTAAAAGTCCAGATAAGATTTTCACTGATGTGCGTTGAGTGCATCCACAAATTGTTTGTGTCATAATGACAAAATATGAAATAATGTGTATTATTAGATTCGTACAGATTCAAATTATCCTGATTTTTTTGTGGTTTGAGTTTTTGAACCTGTACTCTAGGAGGCAAACATGATATTCGAAGCAGAGTACACACCAGTAATAGAAGATTATAGCAGAAACGGAAAGCTTAGCCCTACTGCCGTTTTGAAAATACTGGAGAATGCGGGAAGCCGCCATTCCGAAAGCGCAGGCGACAGCATACTTGAAGGCTGCCGCGACGGTCATGGATGGGTACTCACTGACTGGCGGCTCGAAATACTGGAATATCCTGCTTATGGAAAAAATATCCGCACAGAAACTTGGCCGGAAGCCGGAAAAGTGATTTTTGGCACAAACCGAAACTTCCTTATGTACGATGACACCGGCAAAAATGTTGTCAAAGCTTCTACAAAGTGGGTCAGACTCGACCTGAACACAGGACGGCCTGTGAAAATAGAGCCTGAGCTTATGGAAAAATATCATCCTGATGAGAAAAAAGTGTTTGAAGACGGCAAAATGCCAAAAATCACGGAGCCAGAAAATTGGATCTCAGAAAAGGAGATTCAGCTTCGCAGGAGCGACATCGATTTTAACAACCACGTTCACAATTTGTGTTATCTTGATTTTGCGCTGGAGATTTTGCCGGAGCTGGTTTACAACGAGTGCGGATTTACGAATATCAGGATTTCATACAAAAGCGCGGTGAAAGAGGGCGAGTCGCTTGTGGCAAAATATGCGCTCGTTGAGGAAAAGCATGTTGTGGGTATTTTCGGTGGTGACGGCAGTATTAAGACGCTCATCGAGTTGGACTAGCACAACGGAATATTCTGGAACAAGCGCGAAGCTCATAATGAATAAGCACATAATGAATAATTTGCTTTTTCGGAAATGTCACTGTATAATCTGCTTATGCGGATGAAAAAAGTTTTTTTCATATATTTGGTATCGTTTGTTTTGCTTTTCGGCGGTCTTTCTCTGGTAATCTATTTTGATTGGATATCGCATACAACAGAAGCCGAAGAGGATGTCGTGACGGAAGTTTACGATGAGACGTTTGTCGCTGTGGCAGATTTTGACTATAGACCGTATTCTTTTATCGATAGCAACGGAAATCCTACTGGATATGACGTTGATCTTATAAAGGCAATTTCAAAAAAACTCAAAAAAAACGTAGAAGTTCATCTTGTGCCGTGGAATAAAGCCGAGGATATGCTTGCGGACGGAGAAATCGATGTTCTTTTGGGACCGGAGTATTCGCCGGAGGAATATCCGGACTTTAGTTTTACAATTCCTTTAGGTAACGACACTTTCATGGTTTTTGGAAAAGAGCCGCTGAAAAATTTCGGACAGCTCTATTCAAGCTCGATTGCGCTTATCCGTAATGCCGGGCAGGCGGAATCGTATCTTGAGGCGTATCACCTTTTGGACAACGTGGTGTTTTTCCCGACTTACACAGAGGTGTTCGAGGCTGTGGCAGATGGAACTTGCGATTATGCAGTGTGCCGCTACTCAGTTGGAAAGCTTCGTGCTGCCACTGTAGATTTGCGTATAAAACCAGTCTACACATCGCTTAGAAATGTTTCTCTTGCTTATGCTGTCCGTAAAGGAAACGACAGGTTTTTACGGGAGCTCGACGATGCGATTATAGAGCTGGCGAAAGACGGGACGCTCAATGCTCTTGAGAATAAATGGACTGATTCTTATGTAAAATATACAAGTCCGGCGGATATTATAGAAGATTACGGTTTGGTAATAATCGGTTTTTCCATTGTTTTTGTCGTTCTTCTGTTTATTATCATCCTTTATTACGGGCTCCGTCGGCTGCGTGAGCAGGAAAAGCAGACTGTCCGTGTTGACGAGAAAGATGTTATGCTGGAGCTTTACAACCGTAAGGGAATTGAACAACGGATGCGGGAAATTTTTCATTCTAATGGTGAAAATTCTGTGCACGCTGTTTTTGTGGTGAACATCGATAATTTCAAAAAGATAAACGATAAATACGGATATGAGAAAGGCAATGATGTCCTTAAGAATATGGGGCAGCTTTTGAAGGCGAGTTTCCGCGATAAGGACTGTGTAGGCAGGGCAGGGGCGGATGAGTTCATTGTTCTTATGAGCGACGCGCGTGATGAAAACACGGTTATGTCAAAAGCTGAGCGGCTTTATAAGGCTATCGCTGATTTCTACAACTATACGGAGCTGGAAGGGGCTGTTTCTGCGAGCATAGGAGCGGCTATGTTCCCCAAGGACGGCAAGACCCCCGATGTGCTCATAAAAAATGCGAACAAGGCTCTTGATACGGCAAAGCGAAAGAACAAGGACAGGGGAAGCTGCGCTTTATACAAAGGCGATGTCTTTTGATCCGTGCCGATGGTTGCATCCGTTCCGGGTTGCAACTAGTATCTCGATGCTTGCATCGGTTGTTGCAAACATCTCGGACTTTTCTAAACTTTTCCTTAATTTTTTAAGCAAAATTTCCAAAAATTCGAGATAAAAGTTGACAAATGCATATTCATGATTCAAAATAACGGATAGTTATATTTATTTCGTTGAAGCGGTTCGAACAGAATTGCTTCGACATTATTGAACCAATAGGAGGGTTTAATTATTATGAAGAAAGCAAGTAAAATTATTTTTGTTGCTGCTTTAATAGCGATGGTTATGGCTCTTACGAGCTGTGGTGGTCTTTCTGATGACAAGATTGGTAAGTATCTTCCTGTAAAAGTTGTGCATACAGAAACGGGCAACAATTATGTAGAAACGATAAATTGGACCTCCAAGACTTTCAGTACAACGGAAAGTGGTGGTAGTTCTTGGGCATTGAGTGATTGTGATTGGTTCTTCTATGCTTATGATGTAGGAAAAACAAAGGCTAAGCTGGCAAGAACTTGGAACCCTTCAAATGGTATTGATGGTATAGAATGGTATGGTTCAGATCATGACAAGAAAGTAAAGTTGGATGGTCAGAAAGTAGTTGTTAGCAATGGTATCCTTGATCTTACTGCATCTACATTTGAGCCTTCCGATGATCCTAACTACAAATTCATGGTTGTTTTACCAACATCAAGTAGTGGTGTTACAAGAAAAGCTTACTACAATATTTTCAGATAGTAGTAACTTTAGCCTAACGGTTTAGTTTTAATCAGCCTGTCGGTTTTCCGGCAGGCTTTTTTGTTTTATGCGCATGAGCCAGTGCGGTTTACATGTTGTGTTCACTGTGTCGAGCTGCTTTCACGGTGTTGTCAACGGCCTTATCTTAGTTGTAAGCCAGCTCCTTAACTTTTTGGGAGGATAAACCAGTACATTCAGCTATAATGTCTGGATTAATACCTTTTGTAAGAAGATTTCTGGCTGTTTCGACGGCTTTTTTACGTTCGCCCTCGGCAAGTCCCTCAGCGCGTCCCTCAACAAATCCATCAGAATGTCCTTCGTCGTATCCGTCTTCCCGCAAAGTCTTTATGAAAGCTTCCTCATTGTATTCAGACAGTATCATCCCGATCACCTCGTCCTTCTCGGCACTTATCAAGCCGTCGAGCAGGTCCTCTTTCACCGCCCAGTCAACGGCCTCGTTC
>JAEEGL011601832.1_pt1 | contig 17687 bp, 12 predicted proteins | sample 9134231 | NCBI WGS metagenome assembly JAEEGL01 (sample SAMN16246548, study PRJNA631951) | gut metagenome | biome: gut microbiome; feature: rumen; material: fiber-attached | host: Bos | place: Iran: Karaj | collected 2018-10 | reverse complement strand
GCCCTGATGGTGCCGTTGGGGGACTTGTACATCCTCTTGAGGTTATACTCGGTCATGCGCTGGGCGTTGGGGGTGATGGTCGCGCACTTGACGCCTACGCCGTACTTCTTGCAGGCGTTAGCGGCTTCAACGGTGATCTGGTCGTCGGTCTCATCCCTCTTGACGAGGCCGAGATCGTAATACTCGGTCTTAAGGTCAACGTAGGGCAGGATCAGATGCTCTTTGAGCATCGACCAGATGATGCGGGTCATTTCGTCGCCGTCCATCTCAACGAGGGGAGTCTTCATTTGGATCTTGGCCATGATACAGTTATCTCCTTTTGAAAGTTAATTGATTACATTGTCAGGCCGGGGCCGAAAGGCCCCGGCTAAAAGTTATCGATGCGTTGATACCCGTATTATTCAACGGGGAGCTCGCTGGTGCAATGCGGGCAGCGGGTAGCGTCGTCAGCGATCTCGCCCTTGCAGAACGGGCACTTGCGGGCGGGCTTGGCTTCTTCCTCTTCCTTCTTGCCGATTTCCTTGAGCTTATTGATGCCCTTGACGACGAAGAAGAGGATGACAGCGATCAGTATGAAGTTGATAATGATGCTTAAGAGATTGCCCCACTTCATTATGTTGGCGCCGGCCTCGACAGCCTGCTCGGCGGTCAAGCCGGTGGTATCGACGCCGTTCAGAACGATGAACTTGTTGGTGAGGGAGTCGGTCTTAAAGAGAAGACCGATGAGAGGCATGAAAATATCGTCGACCAGGGACGATACGATCTTGCCGAACGCGCCGCCGATGATAACACCGATGGCCATGTCAACGACGTTGCCCTTTAATGCGAACTTTTTAAATTCTTTCCACATAATTAAACACCTCCATGTTTAGTCAGCTTAATTATATACGAAAAGAGATCGCTTTTCAATAGAGATTAAAAATATACCTTTTCAGATCAGCACGGCTGCGGCGGCCGCCGCGGCGCAAAAAAGCGCCGCAGCTCCCGCAAAGGCTCCGTACTGCTTTGTTTTCAGGCAGTAAACGGCATAAAGAACGTCGTAGGCCGCGGCCGCGGCCGCAAAAGCAAAATAGAGTATCATAGGCTTACCCGAGATCCCCGGAAATTGTGGAGTCGACGTTCATTATACTGACCCTGAATTCCGCTTCGAGGGAGCGGTATCTGTTCTTCCAACCGTATTTTTCCCACTCCTCGCCGGAACGAAAAAGCTTTACGGCGGCTGTGCCGAAGCGCATGGCGTCGCTGCCGTTATCACGGCATTTGAGGAAAATATCGTTTAGTCTGTTTTCGATATAGCGCGCCGCCTCCGTATCGAGCCAGCGGGAGAGCTCCTCAGCTCCGACGCCGTTCGGCTTTCTATGAAAGCCCGCGGCGAGCTTTATCTCGACGTATGCGTGCGGAGTCCCGTCGGAGGCTATCTCCACCCTCCGAGTAACGCCGCGCTTTGAAAGGAGCATTGTAACAAGGCCGCCGTCTTTGCCTGCGGGAAGGGTCAGCGCTCCGTTTTTGAAATCCCCGTTGGCTATGTTGAGGAACATGGTCTCCTCACGGTCGAGGCTGGCGGTCATGCGCCATCCCGAGAATACCGCGGCTCCGTCCATGAACGATTTGAGCCCGCCTATCCTCGATCCGCTTTCGGCTTCGGCGACGGGATCCTTGCCCTCCCCCTCCGCCTTTTTCTGCTCCATATCGGTGATGACCTCCCCGTCGTATTTTCCGTAGGCGGCGCAGTAATCGAAGCAGCCCGAGGCGGTCGCCTCGAAAAGCCTGCTTGCGCTCATGATCGCGACCATACCCGTCTTTTCGGCGTCGAGCATAACGGCGGTCTGCAGCTTCGTCACGTTGGCGTCGTTGTTTGAACTGAGCCCGCCTATGAATTGGGAAACCTCGCCTTCGCATACGGCGATGACCGCGGAGGGGCGTATTTTGAGGGAATCGAGGGATATCTCGAAGAAATCGCGAAGATCGTCGGACGAAGCCGTTTCCCTGCTGAAAATAAAGAAATTTGCTCTGCTGAAGCTGAGCGTGTACGGCACGTTGCCCTCCATTGCGTTGACCGCGTCGTCCAGGCAGTCGCCCTCCGCGGAGAGTATTATTGCGCCGCCTTCGTTTTCCGTACCGGATTCGGAGAGCTCACGCTGAAGCATGAACGTGAAGCAGTACCTTTTGGACTCCCCTCGGTCGATCCCGATCGAAATGACGTAGCCGAATTCATCGAGAGAAACGGGCTGCAGACACCCGGCAATACTCATTACGGCTACTATCAGCAGTATCAATAGACTCATTTTTCTTTTCAATTCCTTTCCTTTCCGCGCTTTAAAAGCGCCGGCGCGCAGGCAGATATCCAGAGCGGCGCAAGTGAAACAACGCCGTATTTTTCGATCATCCCGACCGCTTTGCCGAGGATTTCCGGCGGCAGCTTTCTTTCAAGAAGCAGCAGGCAGCAGACGAGCAGACATGAAACGAGCACGGCGGGCGTCACATCCCTCTGCCCGAAAGAGCGGGCAAAAAGCAGCGCCGCCGAGTAGATCGAGAAAGCGCCGGAGACCATGCATCCGCCGAGCCAGATCATTATAAACAGCTTGTCGAGCCTGAACATATAGCTGGCGTTGGGTTTTAGAAACGTGATCCTGTAAAGCGGCATCAGCATAGTTCCAAGCTCCTGCGGGGTAAACGCAAGCGATACCGCGAGCTGCGCGGCGAACACCACTATGGCGGCGATCAGCGCGCCTCTTGCGGCGGCTTTTTTGATGAATACCGCTCCCTGCAGAGCGGGCCCGAGCACGGTCAAGGCCAGCATCGGCGGCAGGAACGCGATGAGCGACGAGGCGGTGAAACCCGCAAAATGCGCCGCGCCGTCGCCGAGAAGCGGAAAGAGCCGATAGGCTTCAAAGCCAGGAACTGCCGATACAACGGCAACGGCAAACGCCGATAACAGCGCGCCCGCGATGCATCTTGCCGTTCTTCCCAGAGCTTCCGCTCCCTTCCATGCCATTATCGCCATTACCGGGATAATGAACGCAAGTATCGACGTATAGCTGACGCCGTCGTAAACGAGGCGATGCAGCACCTGCGCAAAGGTAGAAAGAGGCCTTGCCGCGCAAAGCAGCAGGAGCAGATAAAGGGGAGTCAGCGTAAGCTTGAGTGCGCCGCCGAGCGGGAGTTTTCCAATATGCTCCGCGATATCGCGGCTTCCGGTTTTTTTGACGCTGCCTATCACCGGGAGCGTTATGACGAGCGCAATCAGCACGTAGAGCGGAAGCGAGATATAGCTTGAATTGCCGCCTTCATACTCATGAGCGGGATCGAAAGCGAATACTCCGTTCATGCAGAGCGATACGGAGAGCAGCGCCGCTGCCTCCGCAGGGCCGATACGGCCTTCCTTGAGTTTCATTCAGCCGCTCCCTTCATCGCCGTTTTTTTAATTCGGTCTCGGTGTTGGCATAATCGTCCGCACGGCGGCTGCTGCCTATCCCGCCGCGCAGTATGAACGGCCGTTTAGCCTTTGTTTTGGGCGAGAAAGGCGAGAGGAACGGCACGCCGAAGCTCTTAATATCGGCAAGCAGGCAGATGAGGAGCAGCCCCGCGGAGAGCATCGCCAACAATCCGCCGATCCATGCGGCGATCACCATCGCCATCCTGACGTAGGAAGCGGCTATCTGCGTTGAATAATCGGGGATGCAGAAGTTTCCGAGGCCCGAGGCGGCGACGATTATCAGCACGACGGAGCTTGCAAGATGCGCGGTGACCGCCGCCTGCCCCATGATAAGGCCGCCTATAATGCCTATCGCCTGGCCTATGGCCCCGGGCACCCTGAGGCCTGCTTCCCGTATCAGTTGGAATATCAGCAGCAGGAGGATCATCTCCACCGCGATCGGCTCGAAAACCATCTTCCTCGAAGCAATGACAGTTGAAAGCACCTCCGTTGTAAGCATACCCTGATGGTACAGCGCGAGCGCAAGAAAATACCCCGGGAGCATAACGGAAACGAACGCGCCGAGATACCTGACGACGCGAAGCACGGAGCCGAGCGGTTTTCGCATATAGACGTCCTCGGGACTGTCCATAAGCGAGAAAAAAGTGATCGGCATCACCGCGGCAAGCGGGCTGCCTTCGACTATCAGGCACACCCTCCCCTGCATAATGTGTGAAGCCGCTCTGTCGGGACGCTCCGTCGACAGCGTGCGCGGAATCGGGAGAACGCTTTTGTCCTCTATAAGCTGTTCTATCACGCCCGTAGTCGGGATGGTCGAAGTATCTATGCCGTCGAGCCTATGCATGACCTCCTCGACAAGACGGCGGTTGGTCACTCCCTCGCGGTAGATCACGGCAAGCTTTGCGCCGCTCGCGCTTCCGGCGGGGCGTATGCGCGCCGCAAGATCGCCGGTATGTATGAGCCGCCTCAGCAGAGTGATATTCGTGCGCATGCTCTCGGTAAAGCTCTCCTTGGGGCCGAGCACGATGTTCTCGTTCTCGGGAGCCTGCACCGCGCGCTTTTCAAAGCCGCGCGTTTCAAGCAGCAGACAGCGCGCCTCGCCTTCGGAAAAGACCGCGGTCATGCCCTCGAGTACGGCCGTTTCGACCTCTTCGATACCGGAAACGATTTTGGCTTCGGCTATCTCGACAGCGTTCTCAAGGAATCCTTCCGGCGAATGAAGCTCCTTTTCGCACTCCATAAGAGGCTTTAAAATGAATTCGTTTATCTTTCCGTCGTCGGCCATGCCGTTCATATAAACGAGCAGCATATCCCTTCCCGAGCCCGATTTGAATTCGCGCAGGATAACGTCGCTGTTATCCTCCGCGCAGAAGACCTCCTTCATCAGTTCCGAGACCTTTTTGACAGACCGCGGGAGCTTCCCCTCCCGGCGTCTTTTTCTTGCTCTTCGACCTCTTTTGGGCGGCGTCGGCTCCTCATCCATTGCCGATCGAAAGCTTCGAGGCGTTCCCTTTTCGGTTTCGAGAAGCTCAAAGCGGCTGTCCGGCTCGTCGAATGCGAGCCGTTTTAATACTCCAGACGGTTTTCGACCCATAAAAAACCTCCAAATCTGCCCCAAAAAGGAGCGTTGAAAAAAGTATTTGCGATTTTTATTAAATATATTAGTGAATATACTGTATTTACGGTCTTTTTTACATTATAATTAAAGAGACTTCAAAGCAGTTGCAAAACTGTTAACACATATAAGGAGGTAAAAGGTTTTGAAACAGCTTATGCTTGGCAATGAGGCCATTGCCAGAGGCGCATGGGAAGCGGGCGTTCGCGTCTCCAGCGCTTACCCCGGAACCCCCAGCACGGAGATCAACGAGAATATCGCCAATTACAAGGAGATCTACTCCGAGTGGGCTCCCAATGAAAAGGTCGCTGTCGAGGTAGCTCTCGGCGCAGCCGTCAGCGGAGCAAGGAGCATGGCGTGCATGAAGCACGTCGGTCTCAACGTTGCCGCAGACCCCTTCTTTACCGCCACTTATACCGGTGTAAACGCCGGCATGGTAGTAGTAGTTGCCGACGATCCCGGCATGCACTCCTCTCAGAACGAGCAGGATACGAGGCTTCTCGGCCGCGCATCGCACGCGCCCGTTCTCGATCCCTCCAGCTCTCAGGAATGTAAGGATTTCATGAAGCTCGCTTTTGATATCAGCGAGGAATACGATACCCCCGTCATACTCCGCCTTACCACCCGCATAGCGCACGCCCGCACTCTTGTCGAGCAGGGCGAAAGGGTCCTTCCCGAGCTTCGCGAGTACAAGAAGGATATCAAAAAGTACGTATCCATGCCCGCCAACATGATCGGCCGTCACAAGGTCGTCGAGGCGCGTGAGATAAGGCTTGCGGAAGACGCCAACAACATGCCCGAGCTCAACCGTATCGAGTGGGCTGACCGCAAGGTCGGCGTCATCACGAGCGGCGCGGCTTACAATTACGTTAAGGAGGCTATGCCCGAGGCTTCCGTTCTGAAGCTCGGTCTTGCCTACCCGATGCCCAGGAAGCTCATCGAGGAGTTTGCAAAGGGCGTTGAGACCCTTTACGTTATTGAGGATATGGAGCCCTTCTATGAGGACACCATCAAGAGTTGGGGCATCCCCTGCTCCGGTAAGGACAAGACCGGCGTTCAGGGCGAGCTGTTCATGCACAAGATCGAGGAGAAGTTCCTCGGCAAGGAGCCCGTCGGCCCCATGAACACCACCGACATTCCCAACCGTCCTCCCGTGCTCTGCCCCGGCTGCCCGCACCGCGGTCTTTACTACGTGCTCGGCAAGCTCAAGCTGACGGTCTGCTCCGATATCGGCTGCTACACCCTTGGCGCTCTGCCTCCCCTTTCCGGCGTTGATACCTGCGTCTGCATGGGCGCTTCGATCGGTATGGCTCACGGTATGGAAAAGGCCCGCGGCGCCGAGCAGGCGAAGCGCACCGTCGCCGTTCTCGGCGATTCCACCTTCTGCCACAGCGGTATGACCGGCCTGCTCAACATGGCCTACAACCGCTCCGTCGGCACCGTTATCATAGCGGATAACTCCATCACCGGCATGACCGGTCATCAGAACAACCCGGCCAACGGTAAGGATATCCACGGCGATCCCACCACCGCGCTCGATATCGTCAAGCTCTGCGAGGCTATGGGCGTCGCTTCAGTCCGCATCGTCGATCCGTTCGACCTGAAGGAGACCGAGAAGGTCATCAAGGAAGAGGTCGCCAGAGACGGTCTCTCCGTCGTAATCAGCCGCCGCCCCTGCGCTCTCATTATCAAGCAGACCAATAAGCCCGTCGTGAACGATCCCGACGCGTGCGTCGGCTGCGGCATGTGCCTTAAGGTCGGCTGCCCCGCCATCATCAAGACCGAGACCGGCGTCAAGATCGATCCCACCCAATGCGTTGGCTGCGGCATGTGCACTCAGCTCTGCCACTTCGGCGCTCTCAAGGCTGCGGAATAAGAAAGGAGCAGGTATTATGTTCAACATCGTTATAGTAGGCGTAGGCGGTCAGGGTACCCTCCTTGCCAGTAAGATACTCGGCGTGCTTGCCATGAACAACGGCTACGACGTGCGCGTCAGCGAAGTCCACGGGATGAGCCAGCGCGGCGGCAGCGTCGTAACTTACGTCCGCATCTCCAACGACAAGCCCCTCTATTCCTCCATTGTCGAGCAGGGTCAGGCCGACGTCGTGCTTGCTTTCGAAAACCTCGAAGCGGTACGCGCCCTCCCCTACATCAAGGAAGGCGGCACGATGGTCATCAACACTCAGGAGATACTCCCCATGCCCGTCATCACCGGCGCTGCGCAGTATCCTGCCAACTGCCTTGAGCGCACCCGCGCGGCATGCAAGACCGTTGAGATCAACGCCGTTGAGATCGCGCACGAGTGCGGCACCTACAAGGCGGCGAACGTCGTTCTGATGGGCGTTCTCGCAAAGAGCCTCCCCTTCTCCGAGGAGGAGTGGAAGAAGGCCATCACCGCATGCGTAAAGCCCAAGTTCCTCGACGTTAACCTTCTTGCCTTTGAGAGAGGCTTCAACTACTGATGAAATACGATTTTACCACAAAAATCGACCGGTCGAATACCGGCGCATACAAGTATGATATGATGCCCGAGCCCCTTAAGGGTTCGGGCATTGTCCCAATGACGGTCGCCGATATGGAGTTTTCCGCTCCGCCCGCAGTAAACGCGGCGGTCGCAAAAGCCGCTTACCACGGCTGCTACGGCTATACCGGGCCGCAGGGCGAATATCTTGAGGCGGTCAAGCGTTGGCAAAAGACCCGCCACGGCTGGGATATTGAGGACGATTGGTACGTCGTCACAAACGGCATAGTACAGGCCCTCGGCATCGCCGTGCGCGCTTTCACGGCGCCGGGCGACGGAGTTCTCATAATGACGCCCGTCTATCATCCCTTCTACGGCGCGGTAAACGACAACGGCAGGAAGCTCTTCACCTCCCCGCTCATTGAGAATAACGGCCGCTATGAGATCGACTTCGGGGATATCGAGAGGAAGGCTTCAGATCCCGAGGTAAAGCTTATGATACTCTGCTCGCCCCATAACCCCATAGGGCGCGTATGGACGTATGACGAGCTCAAAAGGATCAGCGATATCTGTCTGAAGAACGGCGTGCTCGTCGTGAGCGACGAGATCCACAACGATCTTATCATGCCGGGCAGCACCCATACCGTATTCGCCGCGGTACCCGGCGCAAAGGATAACTGCGTCGTCTGCACCGCCATCTCGAAGACTTTCAACCTTGCGGGGCTTTCATGCTCCAACATATTCGTTCCGAATCCGGAGCTGAAGGAGAAGTTCGCGAAGCAGGCGCACACCGACGGCTGCGGCTGCGTGCCCTATATCGCAAGGTTCGCAACGATCGCCGCGTATAACGAGGGCGGCGAATGGCTCGACGAGCTCTTGACCGTTGTGAACTCCAATTTCGAGCTTCTGTACCGTTTTATCGAAGAGCGTCTTCCCATGTTCCGCGTGACCCGCGCCGAGGGCACTTACCTTGCGTGGATCGATATGAGATCGCTCGGGCTCGGCCATGAAGAGCTCAATAGATTCATGATCGATAAAGCCATGATCTCCGATAACGACGGAGAGATGTTCGGCTCCGCAGGCGACGGATTCAGAAGATGGAATCTCGCGCTGCCTCAAAAAGAGCTTGAGGGCGCGCTCGAACGCCTTGAAAAGGCTGTAAAAGAACTCTGATATGCTCGATCTTTCTACACTAAACCCGCCCCAGAGAGAGGCCGTCCTTTCAACGGAGGGGCCTCTCCTGGTGCTTGCGGGAGCGGGCAGCGGCAAGACCCGCGTGCTCACTTACAGGATAGCGAACCTGATCGAAAACCACGGCGTCGCGCCGTGGCGTATTCTTGCGCTTACTTTCACGAATAAGGCCGCCGGAGAAATGCGCGAGCGCACGGAAAAACTGACCGGCGTTTCCGCAAGAGATATGTGGGTGACCACGTTCCACTCCTTCTGCGCAAAGGTGCTCCGGTTCGATATCGAGGCGCTCGGCGGCTACACTTCACAATTCACGATCTATGACGACGGCGACCAGAACACCGTTATTTCCGACATAATAAAGCAGTTCGGGTTTGATGAGAAGCGCACGCCCAAGGGCTATATACGCGCTCTTATCTCGGAGGCCAAGAACAGTTCCGACGATCCCGAGCACTATATTTCCGAGGTGAGCGATACCTCCGGCAAGACCGTTGAGATCTACCGTGAATACCAGAAACGCCTTTTTGCCGCGAACGCGATCGATTTCGACGATCTGCTCGTGAAAACCGTCGAGCTGTTTTCGCGCTGCCCCGAGGTGCTCGATAAGTACCGCAGGCGGTTCAATTACGTGCTCGTAGACGAGTATCAGGATACGAATACGGTGCAGTACCGCATCGTAAAGCTGCTTGCCGATATCAGCAGGAATATCTGCGTAGTGGGCGACGACGACCAGTCCATATACGGCTGGCGCGGCGCAGACATACGCAACATACTTGATTTTGAGAAGGATTTCCCCGGCGCAAAAGTGGTACGGCTCGAACAGAATTACCGCTCCACCAAGCCCATTTTAGATAAAGCCAATCTCGTTATAAAAAACAATTCCGGCAGGAAGGAGAAGTCCCTCTGGACGGAAAGGACTAAGGGCGAGCCCGTTGAACTCATGGTATGCGATTCCGAACGCGACGAAGCCTACACCATCGCTTCGATAATTGCACAGGGGCACCGCAGAGGCCGGAGCTACAACGATTACGCGGTACTGTACCGCACGCATGCGCAGAGCCGCGTTATCGAAACAACGCTCCAGCAGAGCTTCAATATTCCCGTTTCGCTCATCGGCGGAACGAGGTTCTATGAATACAAGGAAGTCAAGGATCTGCTTGCATACATGCGTCTGGTCGCCAACACCAACGACGACGTGGCGTTCAGGAGGATAGTTAACGTCCCGAAGCGCAATATCGGTCAGACGACCGTATCGGAGCTCGATTCGATCGCCAAGGCCAACGACGTTTCGCTTTTCAACGCGGCGACGATGGAAGGCGTCGTTCCGCCGAAGATCCGCGTAAAGCTCGGGAGCTTTATTGCGCTGATGGCCGATCTGTTCGCCGCAAGGCGCGAAAAGCCTCTCGACGAGTTTGCAGAATACATTGTGGAGCGCACGGGTTATATGGGGTACCTTGCCGAACAGCAGGACGGTCTGCTTGAGACCCGTGTTGAAAACATCGAGGAATTGATCGGCGCCATGCGCGAGCACATGGAGGAAAACCCCGATTCCGACGATCCGCTCCAATCCTTCCTTGAAAACGCGGCGCTGCTCTCCTCGGCGGACGATATCTCCGAAGAGGACGGCACGGTCAAGCTGATGACGCTCCATTGCGCCAAGGGGCTTGAATTCCCCGTCGTTTTCATGCCAGGCATGGAGGAGAACATTTTTCCCTCGTCAAGGAGCCGCGAAGACGTTTCGAGGATGGAGGAGGAACGGCGCCTCTGCTACGTCGGCATAACGCGGGCGGAGCAGAAGCTGTATCTGATGTGCTGCCGTTCGAGGATGCTCTACGGCGAAAGGGCGGCCAACAAGCCCTCGCGGTTCTTAACTGAGATGGAGCTCGTTGAGGATGACGATCAGTCCTTCGATCGCGGCGGAAGCGGTTTCGGATTCGGCGGCTTTTCCGGTTTTTCCGGAAGGAGCGGCGCTTCGAGATCATCATTTGAAAGCAGGAACGGCGCAGCCAAGAAGAGCTATTCTCCTTCAAAACCGGCCGCGAAGCCTTCCCGCCCCTCCCCTGCCGCTTCGTTCGGATTCGGGCAGCAAACGCCAAAGCCCGCTCCCGCGGCGCCTTCCGGCGGAAAACTGCTCGTCGGCTCTCAATACCGGAAGATGCAGCGCGTGATCCACGATAAGTTCGGCCGCGGGGTGATACTTGAAGTATCGGGCTCGGGAAATACGGCAACCATAACCGTAGACTTCGAAAAGGTGGGCGTAAAGCGTCTTGCCGCAGCATACGTGACTATGAGGACGGATGAAAATGAATGAACTTGAAAGAATGAAAGAGCTCGTCGAAAAGGTCAACGCGCTTGCGGCGGCCTATTACGAGCACGATGATTCCCCCGCGAGCGACGCCGAGTACGACGCTCTGTTTGACGAGCTCGTAAGGCTCGAGCAGAGTACCGGCACGGTGCTGCCCGATTCCCCGACTCACAGGGTTGGCGGCGCGCCTCTTTCCGCTTTTGAGGAGCACGCGCATATCGGTCGGCTCTGGAGCCTCGACAAGGTCAAGACCTATGAAGCCCTTACGGAATGGGCGGCAAAATGCGGCAAGAGCCGCGACGAGGCGCGGAAGTTCATTCTTGAATACAAATTCGACGGGCTGACGATCAATCTCACTTACGAGAACGGCTCGCTCGTATATGCCTCGACGCGCGGCAACGGCATAATCGGCGAGGGCATCACCGCGCAGGCGAAGACCATCCGCTCGATACCGCTGACCGTGCCCTATAAGGGCAGATTCGAGGTGCGCGGCGAATGTTACATGCGCATATCGGTCCTTAACGAACTGAATGAAAACGGCGCGGAGCAGCTGAAAAACCCCCGCAACGCAGCAGCCGGCGCGATAAGGAACCTTGACCCCAAGGTGACCGCGGCAAGGCGGCTTGATTTTACCGCCTATGACGTCGGCTATATCGAGGGAATGGAGCTTGCTACGCAGGAGCAGATGCTTTCCTTCCTGCGTGAAAACGGCCTGCCGGTAAACGATTTCTGTTTTACCGGCACGATCGATCAGGTTATAAACGAGATAGCCGCCGCCGAGGAACGCCGCTTCACGCTGGATTTCGATATCGACGGCATGGTTATTAAGCTCAATGATATGAAGCTGTTCGAGTCGCTTGGCTTCACCGACAGGTTCCCGCGCGGCGCGATAGCCTATAAATTCGCTGCTCAGGAGCAGACTACCGTCATCGAGGATATAACCTGGGAGGTCGGCAGAACGGGCAAGCTGACCCCGCTTGCGCACGTAGAACCCGTGGAGCTCATGGGCGCTACCGTAAGAAGGGCGACGCTCAACAATTACGATGATATTAAAAGGAAGCGCGTGGGTATAGGATCAAGGGTGTTCATCAGGCGTTCCAACGACGTTATTCCCGAGATCCTTTCGAGCGCCGACGAGGGCGAACCGAAGCATCCTGTCTTCCCGCCTGCACGCTGCCCCTCCTGCGGGGCGCACACGGAGCAGCGCGGAGCGCATATCTTCTGTACCAATTCGCTCTCCTGCACGCCGCAGATAACGGCAAGGCTGGCGCATTTTGCCTCCCGCGATGCGATGGATATTGAGGGCTTCTCCGAAAAGACGGCGGAACTCCTTATAAACGAAACCGGCCTTCGCAACATACCGGAGCTCTATGAGCTCACCGAAGCGAGCTTTCACGGGCTTGCGGGATTCGGCGATAAGCGCGTTTCCAACATCCTTTCCGCGATCGAAAAAAGCAAGGACTGCGAGCTTGCTTCGTTCATTTTCGCTCTGGGCATACCGAACGTCGGGATCAAGACCGCGCGCGATATAGCCACGACCTTCGGCACCATCGAGGCGTTCAGAAACGCCTCGCGCGAGGAGCTCACCGCCATTCGCGACGTTGGTGAGATCGTAGCCGACAGCATAACAGGCTTCTTCTCCGACGAGAGGCTTTCATCGCAGGTCGATAAGCTGCTCGCGCTCGGCGTGAAGCCGCGCGAGGTGAAGAAGAGCTCAGCCCCTACCGTGCTCGAGGGCAAAACGCTCGTAGTGACGGGCACGCTGTCAAGGATGGATCGGCATACGATAGAGGCGCTGATAGAGTCTTTGGGCGGCAAGGCGGCCGGCTCCGTCAGCAGGAAGACGGATTACGTCGTCTGCGGTGAAAACGCCGGAAGCAAGCTCGACAAGGCCAGGGAGCTCGGCGTAACAGTACTTACTGAATCAGAATTCTTTGAGATGATAGAAAAGTAAAATGAGGATCGGTAAACTTACAAACGAACAGCTTGACAGGCTGATACTGTCAAAGCTCCGCCATACGCGCGGCGAGGTGGTGTGCGCTCCTTCGATCGGCGTCGACTGCACGGCGGTCGATCTTGAAGGCGGGCTCGCGGTGCTTTCCTGCGACCCCATCACGGCGGCGGAAAGCGGCATAGGCAGGCTGACGGTAAACGTTTCCTGCAACGACGCCGCAGCCTCCGGAGCGGAGCCTATTGGGCTTATGGTGACCTTCCTTCTGCCTCCCTCGATCACCGAGGAGGAGGTCGGCGCTTTAGCGGATGAGCTCGTTGAAGCGGCAAGGGCGGCTAAAGTCGATATAATAGGCGGTCATACGGAGATCACCCCGGCGGTTACAAGGATCGTCACCTGCGCGACCGTGATCGCAAGGCCTGTCGGCGATAAGCTCATAACGCCCAAGGGTATGCTCTGCGGAGACGATATAATCCTCACGAAGCACGCAGGGCTCGAAGGCGCTATGATACTGGCGGACAAGCTGCCGGCGGATCAGACCGTGCTGACGGATGCGGAAATGGATGAGATCCACTCGTTTGCGGCTCTTACGACAGTCGTTCCCGAGGGGCTTTTCGCTGCAAGGCACGGCGCGCACGCCATGCACGACGTGACCGAAGGCGGCATACTCGGAGCGCTTTGGGAGATGAGCATGGCTTCAAACTGCTCCGTTGAATTCGATTTTGGAAAGATACCCGTGCATCCGCTTACCGAACGGCTTTGCGGGCACTACGGGATAGACGTTTACAAGCTCATTTCATCCGGTTCGATGCTGATCGCGGCAGAGGATGGCGAAACCCTTTGCAGGCAGCTCGCTCAGATGGGTATCGAGGCGAGCGTGATAGGCAGGGCGGCAAACGCAGGATCCGGAGGCGAGGTGCGTTCCGTCTGCGGAAAACTCATCGATCCCCCGGAGGCGGACGAGATCTATAAGGCTTGATTCCTGCATGAATGCAAATAACAACCGCTTCCTTTTCGGAAGCGGTTGTTTCGTTTATTCTGTATTACCTTAATCCAACGCGCTCGAATGCGAGATCGAGAGTCTGCTGCGCGCGCTCCTTTGCCTTTGCCGCGCCTTCTGCCAATACGCCGTTCAGGTAGGTCTCGTCTGCGAGTATGCGCTTATACTCGTTCTGCACGGGCTCTATTTCGGCGATTACCGCTTCGGCGACAGCGGCCTTCAGCTTGCCGTAGCCGCAGCCCTCGAAGCTTTTTACGGCTTCATCCATCGTCTTGCCGGTGCAGGCGCAGTAGATGGTCAGCAGATTGTTGCAGCCGTAACGGCCTTCCTCATAGGCTATGACAGGCTCGCAGTCGGTGACAGCCTTCTTGAATTTTTTAACGATAACGGCGGGCTCGTCAAGCATTGAGATGTAGCCGTTGGGGTTTGTATCGGTCTTGCTCATCTTATGCTCGGGATCCTGCAGGCCCATTATGCGGGCGCCGAATTTGGGCATTACGGGCTCCGGCACGACGAAGGTCTCGCCGAAGGCGTTATTGAAACGGATGGCGATATTCCTTGCCAGCTCCACGTGCTGCTTCTGATCGTCGCCGACGGGGACCTGATGTGCGCCGTAGATGAGGATATCGGCCGCCATGAGCACGGGATACGTGAACAGACCGGCGTTGATATTATCGGCATGCTTGGCGGATTTATCCTTGAACTGGGTCATGCGGGAAAGCTCGCCCATGTAGGTATTGCATCCGAGAAGCCACGAGAGCTCCGCATGCTGAGGAACGTGACTCTGGATAAAGAGCGGGCTCCTTTCGGGATCGATGCCGCAGGCGATAAGTAGCGCGGCCATGGAGCGGGTCTCCTGACGAAGGGTCGCAGGATCGTTCCTGACGGTCAGCGCGTGCAGATCGGCAACCATATAATAGCAGTATTTATCATCCTGCTGCATGAGACGCCAGTTGCGGAGAGCCCCTATATAATTGCCAAGCGTGGGAATACCCGTCGGCTTTATGCCGCTTAAAATGATCTTCTTCTCCATATAAGAACCCTCCATTTTGGATAATTATAGTGATTATAACACAAACGGCTTCGGATATATATGCACGCGCGAAATATATTATTATTGTTGATTGTGTTTTCCACGTTTGCGCTGCACAAAAAAGTTTTCCCGCCGATGCGCATACTGCATTGAAATCTTGGTGTTATTCTATTATAATATAGATGGGGAAATTATTTCCCGCAGATTTTCAAAAAGGAGACAGCCTATGAAAAAACTTCTCAGCCTCATCATCGCTCTCGCGATGATGTTCACCTGTGTCGGCGCCTTTGCAATGCCCTTTAAGGACGACGATGATGACGAAGATTTCGTCATGCCGGACGCCATGATCTTCTTCACCAATGACGTTCATTGCGGCATTGAGGACGGTTGGGGCTACGCGGGCGTAGCCGGCACCAGGGAGCTCGTTCAGGAGCTCGGCATCGACACCCTTCTGGTCGATGCGGGCGATCACGTTCAGGGCGGCCCGATCGGCACGCTTTCCCACGGTCAGTACATAATCGACATCATGAACGCCGCAGGTTACGATCTTGCGATCCCCGGCAATCATGAATTCGATTACGGCATGGATCAGTTCTTCAACCTCGTTGATTCCGCCGATTATCCCTACATTTCCTCTAACTTCATGCATTATGAGAACGGCGTTCCCACCGAGCCCGTTTTCGACTCCTACAAGATCTTCGAACTTGGCGGGCACAGCGTCGGCTTCGTCGGCGTAACCACTCCGGAAGCCATCACCAAGTCTACCCCTACCTACTTCCAGGACGCCGAGGGGAATTACATCTATGGCTTCTGCCAGGATTCCAACGGTGAAATGCTTATCGACTATATTCAGTCCGCAGTAGACGAGGTCAGGGCACAGGGTGTCGATTACGTTGTGATCCTCGCTCACACCGGCATCGACGAGCAGAGCTCTCCATGGACCACTCCCGAGATCGTTTCCGGTCTGCATGGCATAGACGCATACATCGACGGTCACAGCCACAGCATCTATAACGAAGTAATGCAGGACGCCAACGGTCATGACGTTCTCGTTGCCCAGACCGGCACCAGGCTTGCAAACCTCGGTATGCTCAGCATATTCCCCGACGGCAGCCTCCAGATCGACATTCAGGCTGCTGACGATGAGGAGACCTTCATTATCCCCGATCCCAACGTAGAGGAGCTTATCGAGAACATCAAGGCCGAGTATGAGGAGCTGCTTCAGACCGTTGTAGCTTATACTCCCTTCGATCTCGTTGTGAACGATCCCGAGACCGGCGACCGCATAGTCCGCAGCCGTGAGACCAACCTCGGCGACCTTTGTGCAGACGCTTACAGGACCCTTTTGGGCGCGGATATCGCCTTTGTAAACGGCGGCGGCGTACGCGCGAACATCACGGAGGGCGAGATCACCTTCGAGAATATCATCAACGTTCATCCGTTTGGCAACGAGGCATGCCTTGTTGAGGTCACCGGTCAGCAGATCCTTGACGCTCTTGAGATGGGCTCCCGCGTATGCCCCGGTGAAAACGGCGGCTTCCTGCAGGTTGCCGGCATCAAGTACACGATCAATACCGCGCTTGAGCCCAACGTGATCGTCGGCGATGACAAGATGTGGCAGGGCCCTGCCGGCCTCCCCTACCGTGTTCAGGACGTCATGGTAATGGATCGTGAAAGCGGTGAATACATGCCCTTGGATCTTGAAAAGACCTACACCCTTGCTTCTCACAACTATATGCTCATCAACCAGGGCGATGGCTTTGCGATGTTCGGCAGGAACAACGTCAACATTCTCCAGGAGGACGTTATGATCGACAACGCCGTGCTCATCAACTACATCCAGTCCATGCCCGGCGCCCAGATCGACGGCGTTGAGTACGATCACGTAGTTTCCGAGGACTATGCCGATCCTTACGGCCAGGGCCGCATAACGGTTATCCACGAGCTCCCCGATCTGGAATGGGGCGACGTCAACGGCGACGGAGTTGTTGATTCCGCTGACGCTTTGCTCATGATCCGCTTCGTTCTCGACCTTATCCCCGAGGAGGAAATCTTCTCCGGAGTAGCCAACGTCAACGGTGACGATACTTTCGATCTGGCCGACGCTCTGCTGATAATGCGCAAAGCTCTTGGCATCATCGATTCTTTCCCCGTAGAGTAAGAACCGGCAAATATTGCGTAAAAGGCTCCCCGCTTCAGCAGCGGGGAGCCTTTTAAAATGAAAACCGGGCGGCACTTCAGCCGCCCGAATCGTTTAAATCACATTATAGTTCAGATACCCATCTCTTCCTTGACTTCCCTGAAGCACTTGACTGCGAAGTCGAGGTCTTCCTTGGTGTGGCCGGCGGAGACCTGGGTGCGGATCCTGTCCTTGCCCTTGGGCACGACGGGATAGCAGAAGCCTACCACGTAAACGCCCTTATCGAGCATCCTGCGCGCAAACTCCTGAGCGATCTTCGGATCGTAGAGCATGACGGGCACGATGGGATGGGTGCTTTCGATCACGTCGAAGCCGACCTTGCCGAGCTGCTCGCGGAAGTACTTGGTGTTCTCATGTACCTTATCGCGCAGAGCGGTGGACTCGTTCAGCATATCGATGACCTTGATGGAAGCCGCGCAGATAGCGGGAGCGAGCGTGTTGGAGAAGAGATAAGGACGGCTCTTCTGACGGAGCATGTCGACGATCTCCTGACGGGCG
>JAEEGL010368681.1_pt1 | contig 17687 bp, 7 predicted proteins | sample 9134231 | NCBI WGS metagenome assembly JAEEGL01 (sample SAMN16246548, study PRJNA631951) | gut metagenome | biome: gut microbiome; feature: rumen; material: fiber-attached | host: Bos | place: Iran: Karaj | collected 2018-10 | reverse complement strand
GATTAAGGGCGAATGGGAACCGGGAGAACCGCTCCTGGTGAGGGTGCACTCGTCCTGCGCTACGGGTGACATCTTCGGCTCGATGCGTTGCGAGTGTGGCGAGCAGCTCCACATGGCTATGCAAATGATTGAACGTGAGGGCAAAGGCGTACTCGTGTATATGAACCAGGAGGGTCGCGGTATCGGCCTGATGAACAAAATCAGGGCATACAAACTGCAAGAACACGGTATGGACACTGTTGACGCCAACGTCCATCTGGGCTTCAAACCCGACGAGCGCGATTATGGCGTGGGTGCCAACATCTTGCGCATCCTGGGCGTGACCAAAATGCGCCTGATGACTAACAATCCCGTTAAGCGCGTCGGACTCGAGAGCTACGGCCTGGAAGTCGTCGAGAACGTGCCCCTGGAAGTGAGCCCCAACCAGTATAATGAGTTTTACATGCACACCAAAAAAGTGCGCATGGGGCACGACCTCCATAACGTTTAAAGGAGAAAAGGATAAAGGAGAAAAGGGATGGTAAGACAATTTGACGAAATACGGGAATTTGTTGAGCGGGAAATCATTCCTCGCTACAACGAGTTTGACCGTGGGCACGGAACCGACCATGCCCAAACCGTCATCTCACAGGCACTCCATCTGGCACAGTACTATCCCGAAGTGGACTCGTGCATGCTACTTGTTGCTGCTGCCTATCACGACTTGGGACTGGCCTTTGGGCGCGACTTGCACCACGTTCACAGTGCCAGGATTGTGCGTGAAGACGAGAGGTTGCGGCATTGGTTTACCGAGGAGGAAATCAATACCATAGCCGAGGCCGCCGAGGACCATCGCGCGTCGAGCAACCATGAACCTCGCACCATCTATGGCCGCATCGTTGCCGAGGCCGACCGCATCATCGACAGCGAGACCATCATTCGGCGAGCACTGCAATACGGGCTCAAGCATGAACCAGGCCTTGACCGCGAAAGACAATACCGCCGACTCATGGAACACATGCGCGAGAAGTATGATTACGGCGGCTACCTCCAATTGTGGATTCCCCAAAGCGACAATGCCAAGAATCTGGAGGAGTTTCGGCAGATCTTGCACAACGAAACTGCTTTCAGAAAAATGTTTGACCAAGTATTTGACTCACTCAACAATAAATAAAAACATATCACGATGAAAAGAATCCTTACACCACTGCTAACCCTGATGTTTTGCCTTTCGGCAATGGCCGATATCCCCACCGGCTATTACACCAACGCCAACGGCAAGAGCGACGAAGAGCTGATGACGGCCCTTGAGGGAATCATTTACCCTCACACCCAACTGGGATACAACGATCTGTGGGACTGTTATGTTACCACCGATATGGGCAATGACGGTTATTACATCGACATGTACTCCACTTGCAAGTACAATCACAGCTCTCCTCATGTGGGCACGGCTTCCTACGTCGGCCAGGGGCTCAACCGCGAACACTCGTTCCCCAAGAGCTGGTTTGGAGGCGAGATCTATCCCATGTACACCGACCTCATGATGATTATTCCCACCGACGGCTATGTCAATCAGCGACGCAGCAACAACCCCTATGGCGTGTGCAACGGAGCGGATGCCGTCACCTATGTCAACGAGGAGCTGGGCGTTAGCATGTTGGGCAAGCTGGGCAAGAGCACTTACAACGGCTATACGGCCAAGGTCTTTGAACCCGACGATGAGTATAAGGGTGACTTTGCACGAATCTATTTCTACATGGTAACCTGCTACAAGAGTGACGTTTCAAACTGGCCCGGCTGCGATCAGCTGGACTACCAGCAAAACCAATACAAGGCGTTCTCTAACTGGTCGATGCAGATGCTGCTGGAGTGGCACCGTGCCGACCCTGTTAGCCCCAAGGAACTGACCCGCAACGAGGGGGTCTATACAGAACAGGGTAACCGCAACCCCTTTGTAGACCACCCCGAGTTGGCCGAATACATCTGGGGTACCAAGCAGCACACGGCATGGGCCGATGGCAGCGATATTCCCCAGCCCATTGTCAAAGAGGTGCCTGTCATGCTTAGTGTCGACGAGACGGCTGTGGAGACTAACGCCTTCCGTGCCGACTGGACAAGCGGAGGCGACGTGTCGAGCTATACCCTCAAAGTCAGCCGCCAACAGGAGTCTGGCGCAACGTTGCTGATGAGCGAGAATTTCTCTAAGGTTAATGCCTATACCGACGGTTATAACGACATTAGCGAGTCGCTCGACGAGTACACCGACAACCCTGGCTGGAAAGGTTTCAAAGTATATACCGCTGCAGGTAAATCTCTCAAGGTGGGCACTTCAAGCGCTATCGGCTACCTCATCAGTCCCGACTTGCAGCTCAGCAGCACTGTCACTGTGGTATTCAATGCCAAAAACTGGATCGCTTCAAGCGGTACAAGCGATAAGAGTTCCATTATCGTGTCCTGCGGCAACGCAAGCCAAACAGTTGTCTTGAGCGACAGTCCCGAGGACTACACCGTGGTACTCAACGGCTGCGATGCCCAAAACGTCAAGTTGGCCATGAACGCAGTCAAAAAACGCTCATATATCTATAGCGTCGACATCTACAACGGAGACCTGACAACTAAAGCTCCGCGCCGACAAGTCGTTGAAGAAGGTGACGCTACTTGGCGTATGGTTAGCGGCATCACCGACACCTGCTACACCGTACGGAGCCTTGACGGCGGCATCTATGAGTACATTGTCAAAGCCATCTACACCGACGGTACCGAGAGCGTTTGGTCAAACATCCAGCACGTTACCCTCGTCGGTGGCGGTGACGAGCCGCTCATTGGCGACGTGAACTGCGATGGCGAGGTTAACATTGGCGACGTAACCGCCATCATCGACTACCTGCTGGGCAGCCCTGCCGACACATTCAATGAGGACGTTGCCGACATCAACGGTGACGCCGAAATCAACATCGGCGACATCACAGCCCTCATCGACATGTTGCTAAAATAGAAAATCACAGGGCTAATAGCCTCCAAAACCACGACACGCCACCCGCAGGATGTTTGCAGGTGGCGTGTCATCGTTTTGCAAGCCTCCGGCTTGTATATGATGCCAGTATCAATGGCCTGGCACGGTGTTTGCTGGTTAACGGGATGAGTTATAACAGCAAAAGAAAAAGAAAGCAATTACATCATAATGATCAACAACCAAAACAAACTCCAGGATAACTACTGGCGGCAGGATATTGCGCTGCCCGTGGCGGGTGCCGACTTCCCTGACGAGGAGGATGAGGAGGACGAGGAACTGCCCGGCGGAGGTAACTTCGGCAGTGGCAGCGAGAGCGAAAATCCGTCTCACAGGGACATCCGTCAGCGACGAAATGTCAGTCGGGGTGACAATTCGGCCACTCCCGTCATCGACAAATATGGAAAAGACATCACGCGTGAGGCCGCCGAGGGGCGCCTTGACCCTGTTGTGGGACGCGAGACCGAAATCGAGCGTTTGGCCCAGATATTGAGCCGACGCAAGAAAAACAATCCTGTAATGATCGGCGAGCCCGGTGTGGGCAAAAGCGCCATCATCGAGGGATTGGCTAAACGCATCGTTGAGCGTAAGGTGGCACGCACCCTGCTCGACAAGCGTATCGTATCGCTCGACATGGCAGCCATCGTCGCCGGCACAAAATACCGCGGCCAGTTTGAAGAACGTCTCAAGGCCGTCATCGACGAGGTGAGTGCCAACAAGAACGTCATCATGTTCATCGACGAGATACACAACATCGTGGGGGCTGGCAATGCCAGCGGATCGATGGATGCCGCCAACCTGCTCAAACCGGCTCTTGCTCGAGGCGAGTTCCAATGCATCGGTGCCACTACACTGGATGAGTACCGAAAGAGCATTGAGAAAGACGGTGCCCTGGAGCGTCGTTTCCAAAAAGTGCTCATCGAGCCCACCACACCCGAGCAGACATTGGAAATCCTGCACAACATCAAGGAGATGTACGAGAAGCACCATGGCGTGAACTACACCGATGAGGCATTGAAGGCCTGTGTCACGTTGACTGACCGTTACATCAGCGACCGCTTCTTCCCCGACAAGGCTATCGATGCCATGGACGAGGCAGGATCACGAGTGCATATCACCAAGGTGGACACCCCCAAGGAGATAGAAGAACTGGAGAAAGGCATCGCCGAAGCTCAAGAGAACAAATTCAAGGCAGTACAAGCCCAGAATTTTGAGAGCGCAGCCAACTACCGCGACCAGCAAGAGAAACTCAAGGCCGAATTACAAGAAGCCAAAGACCGCTGGGAACTCGAATTGGACAGTCGACGCGTGACCGTGGACGAGGGACACATTGCCGAGGTTGTCGCAATGATGACAGGCGTGCCCGCCCAGCGCATCGCCCAGAGCGAAGGCATTCGCCTGCTGGGCATGACCGACGAGCTGAAGAAGCAGGTCATCGGACAAGACGAGGCCATAGACAAGATTGCCCGCAGCATCCGCCGTAACCGTGCAGGCCTGCGCGATCCCAAACGTCCCATCGGCTCGTTCATGTTCCTGGGACCGACGGGTGTGGGCAAGACGTTGCTGGCCAAGAAACTCGCACAGTTCCTGTTCAATAGCGACGAGGCCCTGATTCGCGTTGACATGAGCGAATATATGGAGAAATTCAACGTCTCAAGGCTCGTGGGTGCGCCTCCGGGCTATGTGGGCTACGAAGAGGGCGGCCAGCTGACCGAGAAGGTGCGCCGTCACCCCTATAGTGTAGTGCTGCTCGATGAGATTGAGAAGGCTCACCCCGACGTGTTCAATATGTTGCTGCAAGTGCTTGACGAGGGCAACCTGACCGATGGCCTGGGTCGCAAGGTGGACTTCAAAAACACCATCATCATCATGACCAGCAACATCGGTACAAGAGAGTTGAAGGACTTTGGCGCTGGCGTGGGCTTCCATACTGGCGAGCTGACCAAGGAACGCAGCGACTCGGTAATCCGCAAGGCTTTGAACCGCCAGTTCTCACCCGAGTTCCTCAATCGCGTCGATGACATCGTGACCTTTGGCTCACTCAACCATGACAATATCCTCCAGATTGTGGATATTGAACTGGCATCGTTCTACAAGCGCGTCGAGGAGAACGGCCTGAAGCTGGACATCACCCCTGCCGCCAAGAATCTGGTTGCTGACCGCGGTTTCGACATCCAGTACGGCGCCCGCCCGCTCAAGCGCGCCATCCAGAGCGAAATCGAAGACCCGTTGAGCGAGATGTTGCTGCGTGAAGAGGCCAAGCCCGGTGACACTATTGTCATCGACGCAGTGGACGAAAAAATCACCACCAGCATCAAGAAAGGCAACACGGTTAAGACAACCGTTGCAGAATAAACACAAGCAACAACACCCATTATCAACAACAATGACCGCCAAATAAAGCGGTCATTGTTGTTATTATTTCTAACTGTCCTAGAAGGGGTAGCCGATGGCAAGGTGGAAAGCGATACCGTCTTTGAAGAAGTCGGGTATGTTGTAATAGCCGCTCCTGGTTGTTTTATAGGGGGCATGGATGGCGATACCCAAGTCGGCACGCACAACCAGCATCGACATGTCGAAACGCAGACCCAAACCGGTACCCAAGGCTAATTCATCGAAAAAATTCTTCATCTTCAATTGGCCGCCAGGGCGCAAATCGTTCTTTTCCAACAGCCAAACGTTGCCTGCATCCAGGAAGACGGCACCCTTGAAATAGCCCAAGATGGGGAAACGGTACTCGGCATTAGCCTCAAACCTGAAAGTACCTGTGCGCTGATAATAGGTCGAGCGGTCAGGATGATCGGGATGATAACTACCAGGACCTATAGAACGGACAGCAAAGGCCCTGACGGAGTTGGAGCCACCCACATAGAACTGTTCCCTGTATGGCAAATCAGTGTTGTTGCTGTTGCCATAAGCATGAACCACACCCATGAACACACGGGTAGCCAGAACCCCCTCGATGGGCAACTTACGGGTCCATACTACCTGAGCTTGGCTTTTTACAAACTGCGAGAACGGCGTGCCAAAGAGTTCCTTAGTTCCCTTGGCCTTGAATATCGACCAAATGCCCGATAAGACATTACCCGCCTCGGCTATGCCGGCAGTCAGCGTGATGTGGTCAAGGGGCGTGATATCACGGTCATAAGTATAAACATATTCAATTTTGGGGATGAACACGTCGGTGAAACTCTGAGCCAACGCAGGATTGGCCTTCATATCATCCTTAAACTGATCAGAACGGCTGATGAGCTTGGTGTAGGTGAGTTTGAACGGCGTGAGTTCATGACTGGAGTATCGGCTACCATGCCATTCCCATGAGGCCGCAATTCCAAACTGAGCCATCTTGAAAAAGCCTGGACGGTTCATCAGGTCGGCACTTATCGACAGACGGGTCCAGTTGGTGTAACGGCGCGATGGGTAGAGGAACTTGGGGGCTATCAAGCGCGGGAAATCTAATTTGCCCTCAATACCGAATTCATAGGAATCCAAATCCGAACCGTTGTACTCACCGCCACTCGTCTGCCACTCGTAATCACCATAGATGTCCACCGAGAACTTCTCCCCTGCCCCAAAAGCATTTTTGTGGGTTGTCCCCACTTCGATACCCGGGCCGATAAAACTGTTGCTCTTGGACGCGCCATGCATCTCAAAGGACACCTCCCACGGTTTGTCAAGCTGACAGTAAATGGCCAAATCGAGCAAGCCATCGCCCTCGGGGGTGATGCTGTCGAGCGGATTGACTTGAATGTCCACGATGCTGAAAATACCCAGTCGCGACAAGGCGGCCTGAGTGCGGTCGATGCTGTTGACACGGAACACCCTACCCTTGCGGGCTCGAATGCACGACGGGATCACATTGTCCTTGATATAAACCGGTTCGTAGCGGATGAGCGTGCAATTCCTCGTCTCTACCGTGTCGGCCTCGCCCACTGCATCGTCGTTGACTACCGAGGCTGTAATGTCGTTGACCCGATAACGCATCTTGGCATTATTAGGAATATCGCCTGAAGGTATCACGCGCATGTGAATCACGCCCTTGTCTTGAACGCTATCGGCCAAGTACTGGATATACTCGGGCTTAAAGAAATAATAGCCACGGTTACGCACAAAGTTGGTGATATCTATGCGCACGGCGGCCAATGAGTCCAGACAGTAGCGGCTACCGGTCTGCAAATAACGGTTAGCCCTGGCCAACGAGTCAACCAGCTGCAAGACGGGCTCGTTGCTGCTCATGTACTCCACGTTGCCGATGGTATAAGGAGGACGAATGTCCACATCATAGGAAATCTTGGCCTTTTTAGGATTACTGGAAGGATGGAGCTGATAGCTGGCCTTGGAAGTGAAATAGCCATTGTTGCGCAGGATGGTGTTGATCATGTCAACGCGTGCTTGAGGGTTGACGCGCTTGATGAGCACCGGCTTGGCGGCGAAATGCTTGAAGAGCCATCCCTTGAAGCCTGTCGCGTCCTCGTCGATGTTGTTATAGAGCATCAAGCCGAATGGGAACGGCGTGCGATAATAGGGCGAGTAAAGCGGATTATTGGGACGCACATTGATGGCCGTGAAGATGTCCTCCTTCATGCCCGCGTCGGCCTTGACGCTGTCCTCATGATACTTGAGGTGCTTCACTCCCGTGTAGAGCACATCGCCAGGACCCAGTTTCTTGGTCGTTGAGCAAGATGATGTCAACACTAGGGCAGCCACCATTGCCAGTAAAAGACCCAAATATGTGTTATGGCTCATTCTCATCATCTTTCTTGCGGTTTACGGTTGGTTTGTCGATGGCGTCATCATCGAGAGGCACAACATAGGTGTTTTCAGCATTATCGCCCATAGCGTTGATGGCGTTTTCCTGCATCTTCAGTTCTGCCTTGCGGGCTTTCTCGAGCGAATCCTTCAGGAGGTATTCACGTGAGTGCTTGAACTTGAACAGGTTCTTGAGATTGGTGAGCTTGCGTTTGAGTACATAGGCCACACCGGTCTCAGTCACTTGACCCTCGACCACATTCTCGTAGCTGGCGTGGCGGAAGAGTTTCAGATATCTGCTGCCCACATCGTTGAGGTAATATTCCAGCGAGATGTCGTTGAACAGTTGACTGGCAATATCTTCCTCGGCCCTAGCCTCGGTGCTGTATTCACCGCCCACAACAATCTTGAAGCGGTCATTAAACAATGATTTGGCCAAACGGTAGCTGTAGCTGGTCTCAGTGCCGCTACTTTGGGTTTCATACTGATTGATGCCAAACGAGAGGTCTATGCCCGGCAAGGTCTGGGCAGCCCAGGTGTTGAGCCGGGACTGCAGGAACGAGAACAGGGCCGACGAGGCCGTCAGGTTATTGATGTTGCCAGCACTATTGGTTCCTGAGTAGGTGTTATAGAGCAAGAGGTTGATGGCAGCCTGTGAACGCTGGTTATCGCTCATCGACTGCAATTCGTTCTGGACCGTCATATCGCTCTCGCAACTCAAGTCAAAGCCCAGGTCAATGCCGTTGAGCGTTCCGCCAACCTTGGCTTCGATGATGAACTCTACCGGATGCGTGCCCTTGTCATCGGTCGTGACACTGGTCTTGATTCGCTCCGTTCCCTTAAGGTTGAGCTGAGGATTGAGCATATCTCCACTCCAGGTGATGGAGCTGCCGCTGGTGATGTTAAAGTTCTTTTGCGAGATGAGCGGCGGTGTGTAACGCACGTTACCGTTATCAATGATATAAGAGCCGGTGAGATTGTCACGACCGGCGAAATCCAGCGAATACTGCAAGCGGCCGCTACCGTCAACGGTGGCGCGGTTCTGGCCGTCTTCCGACAAGTAGGCGTTGATTTTTGCGCCCTTCTGCACCTCAAGGGTGACCAGAATGCTGTTGGAACTGCTGCCACGACCAGTCACAAGAATCGTATGGTTACCCGTAGCGGTATTGTTGAAGTCGACGAATGTCACCATATCCTCGTCAACGGTAGTTGACAGTTGGGAAATGTCGTTTTTCATCACATAAGTGATGTTGGACCCCGACAACAACGTGGCGTCGGCTCGCACAGTCATATTGTCGCCATGGCTCTTGACCGAGGCATTGATATCGGCAAGGCCTTTGCCGAAGAGCTGCGTCAGGTCATCCTGCTTGCTATCCATGAACTGAACCTCGCGACCCGTTGCCTTGAGGTCAATGACCATGTTGTCCAGGTCACGCAGGTCCACATGACCGTTGATGATGACAGGACTGCGGTTTGCTCCTGTCAATTTATAGTTATTAAATGTGATGACATTGTTCTCGACAGGAATGCGGTCAGCGGCCAGTTTCAGCGAGCTGCCATATCGCGGCAGGTTAACCCTTGCCGAGTCAGCAAAAAGATAGCCGTTCACCTGCGGATTATCTACCGATCCCGTGACTGCAAGCACACCCTCGGCATACCCGTCAAGCCAGATGTAGCTTCCCGGTATGAAAGCGTTGGCTCGCTCCAGCGGGAAACGGTTGAATTTCGCTTCCATGTTGAACGGCGAGTCTGCCGTAGCATCGTTGAGCGAACCTTGAAGGACAAGCGACTGCTTACCGTCAAGAATCAGGTCGGCTGTCAACCGTGTGGTGGCGCTGGCCGGGTCAAAGTCGAAGTCGGCATTCAACGTCACGTCACCCTCTGGTTTGCCGTTGTACACAAAATCTTTGATATCGATAACTCCGTCACCGTCGGCATTGGCGCCATCCCAGTTGATGTCCATGCTGGCATTGAGCGTGCCGCTGGTCTTGTCAAGCATCGGGACGATGCGCGTCCATTCTTCCAGACGCAGGTTATCGATGTTGAGCTGAATATTTTCGGTGCTGTCGCCAGGTAATCGGGTCGTGAGCAACTCGACACTACTACTATCGCTTCTCAACTGCAGGTTGGCATCAATCATGCGAGTGCGGTAATCCACATTCACATAGTTGTCCTCGTTGAATGTCCAGTGACGGTAGCCGATGACGGGATCTTTACCAAAGAGTCGCATCCGCACCTCATCGTCGGTCAAACGGGCGTTGCACCCCAGACGATAGCCTGTCTCGTGATTGATGTTCTGTTGATGCAGCATGAAATCAATGGCCGGTCCCTTCAAGCCGCCCTCGATATCCACTTGGGCAAATTCGTCCCATGTGCCAGGCCTGTTGCCCATGTGGGCATTAAAGGCGAGGTATTTATTGTTCAGCTCATTGGCATGGATGGTAATCGTGTCGATATTGGTTTCGCCATAGCTGATGCCGTGGGCACGGCCGTCGATATAGATGCTTGTGTCGCGGCTCATCTCGCAGCTGATGTTGCGGAAGTCAAACTCATACTGCTGCAGGTAGCGCTGCACCAGTCCGTCGGCACCCATGTGCATGTCAAAGTCGAAGCGTGGCATCGGAGCCTTGATTTTCTCGATATCCAGCCACCGCTCTTTGAGCTGGCGTTGCACCTCGCTGGCTGTGTTCTGGAAATCCTCGACCAGTTGCATCATGCCGCTGGGAGCGTTCAGGTGAGCATAGTTGTCCTCGTTCTCGACAGTGATGCAGGTGAACCATGGGGTACTGTGCAGCGTGCCACGGGCATCGTCGGCAATGAGCAGGGTGCTATCGAGTTGCCAGTCGATGTCACGCAGCGTGAGGTCGGCATCCCATTCCTGGGTGCGCAGGTTGATGTCACCCTCGGCATGGAGGCGCGTCTTGCCGTTGCACACGCCGTCATACATGCCCAAGCGGTTCAGGTCCAGGTCACTCACGTTGCCGTCGGCAGTGAAGACGTAATGGTCGTTGCAGATGGTGCCGTGGGCATTGGCGTCAAAGTCGCATCCCTTGTTGGCACTAGAGGCATACACATCGGCATAGCCGCCGCGAAGCTTGCCACGGGCTTTGATGTTGCCATAGTGGGTACCGTTGTAGCGCACGCTGGACAGATTGACAGTGGCATCGGTCCATGTGGAGCCGCAATCGGTAAAGTCGAAGCCGTGACCGCGAGCGTTGACGCTGGCAGTGAGGTTGCGCACGTCATAGTCAGGCAGGAACGACTTGACGGGGAAATTGTTGAAACTGGCATCCACGTCATAGTTCTCGTTGCACACGTCATAATAGCCGTCGCCACGCATCGTCCCGCCACCGGTCGAGACACGCAGATTGCGCGCCACCCACTTGCAGCCTTCCTTATTGATCTTGCCGCTCATCTTCATCGGCGGCAGCTTGACGTCTTTCAGACCCAGCATTTTATTGAGCACACTGGGGTCGCGCAGGTCAACCTCGGTATCCAGGTCGGCCTTCATGCGGTCCATGTCGGTGGGATTGTAGATAGTGCCCTTACCCTTGACACGGCCCACTCCGGGCACATCGGCATCCAGTGAATGGATGTCGAGGCGCTTTTCGTTGCCACGGGCTTTAGCCTTAATTTTCACGGGCTTGTTATGGGGGATGTCCTTGAGCGCCTTGCGGGCTTCGGGCACGAGTTTCTCCACCTCGTTGAGGTCGATTTTGCTGTCGGTGTCGATGGTAGCCTTGCCGTTGGGCTTGCCGTCGAGCATATCCTGGTCCACATGGGCATCGAGCTTGATGTCGCTGCCCTTGGTCTTGAGTTTCACGTCGTTAAGGTCCAGGCCATTCTTGTTCTTGTTGACGGTGCCGCTGGCGTCCTTGACCTGCAAGCCGCTGCGCTCCTTGCCCGAGAGGTGCTTGACGGGCACCTTGAGGTCGTCACCGTCCATTTCAAAGTTCTCGATATCAGCATTCACATCCTCGACTTCGATATTGTCGGGGTCAAGCGTTGTTCCAGGTTTATTGGGTTTCTTGCCCGTCTGGGAATATTTACCCTTGCTGTCTTTCAAGCTCACCTTGCCGGCCTTGACCTTCCAGGGCTTGTCATCGCCATTGGATTTTGGTGTTTCCTTGGGCATGGGATGATCCTTGGCATATTGCTTGGCATCCTTCTCGCTGGGATGTTGATAGTTCACATCGGCCTTGTCAACGTCCAGTTCATCGACATCAACCGTCTTCTCGCCGGTATCGACTTTGACATTCTTGGCTTGGGCATGCTTTACTTTGGCGTCAAGGTTATCTACTGTGGGCTTCATGTCCATCTTGAAGTCCACATCGTCGGCAGTGACTTTGTCGGCATTGACTCTCCAGGGCTTGCTCGATTCCTTGTCGGGCTCGGGCTTCTTTTTCTCGGGCTTATAGCTCATCTTGGCCTTGCCGCCCTTGAGCGACGCATTGCCCACGTCCACCTTGTTGTTATTCAGGTCAACCTTAGCCCTATCGATATTGGCATCCTGCACGTCCACATCCAAGTCCATTGAGCCGTCATCGGTCTTGACTTGGCTCTTGGCGCCCTTGAGCGAGGCGTTCTCAACTTCCACTTTCTTGTCAATCAGGGGCTTGGGTTTGACGTTACCCTTTACCTCATCGGCCTTGAACAGGGTGTCGCCGTTCTCATCGATAACCTGAATATCAGTGGCACTGACATCGAGCGGGAATTTCACACGCACGTCACCCACACTGATGTCCATACCGGTTTTCTTGCTGGCATACTCGGCAGCCATGTCGGCAGCCTTGTTTTGCACCCAAGGGATATAGGCGGCAAAAGGCAGTGCCGCCACCATGCCCAAGATGCCGCTGCCCACCCAGGCAGCGATCTTGGAGAACATATTTCCCTTTTTGCCAAACATGCGTTACGCCTTAACGGTTATCGGTAAAAGCCTAATAAACCATATTAACTGGCAAAAATACAAAATTATCGGAAATCACAAGAAAAAAACACCGTTTTTCGGCCTAACTTATCCATTTCAAGCAAAAAACCGGCCCAAGTCCATGAAGAACTCAGGCCGGCAAATGTTTTCATACCTACCTCAAATTATAACCACTTGAGGTAAGCGAAATCCTGACGATGCGGGAGCAGGTCGTTCCAGGGATATGCACGGTAAGCGTAGCGGAAGACACCGTTCTCGCGGAATGGCAGCTTGCAGTTATAGGTGAGGATGTCGCCGTCCTTGGCCACTACGTTGAACTCAGCCTTGCGGTAGTAGTTCGTCTGTCCGTCCTCCTCCTTGTACACAACAAGTTCGAGCTTGACGTCCTCGCCCAAGCCTGCTGTGTTGAGGCGCATGGTCACGTCAATGTCGGCAGTGCCGCTGGCGATGGCCTCACGGTTGCCCATGATATCGCCCACGAGGGCTACGTCGTCCCAACGGGCTGCCACGTTCTCTTTCCACTTCACAATCTCACGGGCCATGGCGCAACCGTTAGCCATAAGTTTTTTGGCACGGGCGGCCTGGGGCTTGTAGAACTTGTCGAAGTAATCGCGCATCATGCGTGACATGGTGTAGTTGGGGGCGATGTGAACCATCGAATTCTTGATGTACTGCACCCACTCGGGCGAATAGCCCTTGCTGTTCTTGGCGAAATAGAGGGGGATGATCTCGTTCTCGAGCATCGAGTAGATGGTGGCCGAGTCGAGCTTATCCTGCTGGGACTGGTCGGTGTAGGTGCGCTTGCTGGTCAAGGCCCAGCCGGCACCCTCACGGTAGCCCTCATACCACCAGCCGTCGAGCACCGAGAAGTTGAGCAGGCCGTTCATCTCGGCCTTCTCGCCCGAGGTACCCGAGGCCTCCAGGGGACGCGTCGGGGTGTTCAGCCACACGTCAACACCGGTGATGAGGCGCTTGGAGAGCGTCATGTCGTAGTTCTCGAGGAAGATGATCTTGCCCAAGAACTCGGGCATCTTGCTGATTTCGATGATGCGTTTAATCAGACCCTGGCCGGCACCATCGGCGGGGTGAGCCTTACCTGCAAAGATGAACTGCACGGGATAACGCTCGTCGTTGACAATCTTCTTCAAGCGGTCCAGGTCATTGAAGATGAGGTGAGCACGCTTGTAGGTGGCAAAGCGGCGAGCAAAACCAATGAGCAGGGCATCAGGGTTGATTTTGTCAACAATATTGGCGATGCGGGTGGGATCGCCCTGGTTCTTGAGCCAGCTCTCCTTGAAGTCGCGCTTGACAAAGCGGATGAACTTCTGCTTCAGGGTCATGCGCATCTTCCAGATTTCCTCGTCGGGCACATTCATCAAGGGCGCCCACGACGATTCAAGTTCCTGATGCTCGAGGAAGTCCTCGCCCAACACCTGCCTGTAGAAAATCTTCCACTCGCTGGCGGCCCAGGTGGGCATGTGAACGCCATTGGTGACATAACCCACGTGAGACTCCTCGGGGGCATAGCCCTTCCACAGGGGAGCAAACATCTTCTTGGACACCTCGCCATGGAGCCAGCTCACGCCGTTGCTCTCCTGGGTGGTGTTCAGTGCGAAGGTGCTCATGCAGAAGCGCTCGTTGCTGCCAGGGTTCTCGCGGCCCATGTCCATGAGGTCCTGCCAGGAGATGCCCAGACGCACGGGATACTCGCCCATGTATTTGCCGAAGAGTTCCTCGTCAAAGTAGTCGTGGCCGGCGGGCACGGGGGTGTGAACGGTGTAGAGCGAAGTGGCGCGAACGACCTCGAGGGCCTCGTTGAAGTTCATACCGTCCTCCTGCACATAGTCCACCAGACGCTGCAGGTTCAGCAGCGCTGCATGACCCTCGTTGCAGTGATAAATGTCGGTCTTGATGCCCAGACGCTTGAGCAGCAGCACGCCGCCAATGCCCAGCATATACTCCTGCTTGATGCGGTTCTCCCAGTCGCCACCGTAGAGTTTGTGGGTAATCTCGCGGTCATACTCGCTGTTGAGGTCAATATCGGTGTCGAGCAGATAAAGCTTGACACGGCCCACATTGGCCTGCCACACATTGGCATAGATGGTGCGGCCGGGATAAGGCACCTCATGAACCAGCTGCTGGCCGTTCTTGTCCAGAACAGGCTCGATGGGCAGTTGGTCGAAGTTCTGTGCCTCATAGTTGGCAATCTGCTGGCCGTCCATCGAAAGGGTCTGAGTGAAATAGCCGTAACGATACAGGAAACCCACAGCGGTCATGTTCACGCAGCGGTCACTGGCCTCCTTGACATAGTCACCAGCCAGAATGCCCAAGCCACCCGAGTAAATCTTGATGGCGTTGCACAGGCCATATTCCATGCTGAAGTAGGCAATCGAAGGGATGTCCTTGCGCAAGGGCTTCTTCATGTATTGCTGATAAAGCTCATAGGTGCTGTCGATGCGGGCCATCATGGCTGAATCGGCCTGGATAGCGGCAATCTTCTCGTTGGAGAGACGCTGAAGCGTCTTCACGGGGTTTTCACTGGTGGCACGCCACGTGTCGCGGTCCAGGTCATGGAACAGGGTCTTGCCCTCGGTGTTCCAAGCCCACCACAGGTTGCGGGAGAGTTCGTTGAGTTTGTTGAGTTTGCCGGGAAGCTCCGACTTCACAGTGATGCTCCTCCACTGAGGCTCATTGCTGTTGCTGAATTGAATCTTCATAAAATTTAGTATATTGATTTCTTGTTTTTATCTTTTTTATCTTGGACTATGCGTCATTCGGTGCGGAGAGAAGCCTCTTCGAGAGCCTGACGATAAGCGGAGTCGTAGTATTCGATAAAGCGCTCCCACGAAGCGGCTTGGCTGGTAACGCGGGCTCCCTTGCGCACCTGTTTCATCATCTTGTCCTCCATCACATACAGGTTAATGAGTCCCGACACCACCGATTGGAGCGTTTCCTGGTAATTGCTGTCGGTACGGTGTACAACCTTGATGCCGCTCAGGTCAGAGTCGTCACCAAAGTTGTCCAGCACCCATTGGCCAAAGCCTGCCAGGTCGGTCGTGATGGTCGGCACCCCAAATGCGGCGCTCTCCAGCGGCGTGTAGCCCCACGGCTCATAATAAGACGGGAACACGGCAGCATCGAGGCCTGCCAGCAGGTCGTAGTAGGTCATGTCAAAGATGCCGTCATTGCCGTTGAGGTAAGAAGGCACATCGATAACTGCGACCTTGTCGTGAGGCTCATTGTGGATGCCCAGGGCGTTGATGCGGGTATAAACGGGATCATGATCGGCGTTATACAGGTAATGCGTGATAACGGGATCGAACAGGCGGTGACGCTTGCCCGTGGCAAGGCAATCGGCTAGGTCGGGACGCGGCGACCTCATCCAGGCGGGCACAAGCACAAAGGCCACAACACGGCGGCTCAGGCTTGTCACACGCTCCAGCGACTCGCGCAACGACGACAAGGAGTCAAGATAGACGTCGATGCCCTTGTTGCGCATTTCCAGGCGGCCCGATGTGGCGACAATCATCGTGTCCTCGGCAAAATCTTGTCCTGTGAGGGCACTGGCCACTTCCAGCATGCGCTTGCGGGCAGCCTTGCGTTGGCGGGTGAAACTTGCACCCTTGGGAACATAGTTCTGCTCAAAGGCGTTGGGCGTTACCAGCGGGCGACGTTCCAGCAGCTGCTCACACTCACGCGCGGTAACGTCGCTCACGGTAGTGAATGCATCGGCAGCATGGGCAGCAGCCTTCTCCAGCGAATGTTTGGATTGCATATTGAGTTCGGCCGCCATTTGGTCGCCAAAGTAACCCGGCATATAGTCATACAGGGGTTTGCCATTGCCGCAAATGCTGCGACCGATGCTGGTGGCATGGGTCGTGAACACGGTAGCGACCTGAGGCATACGGGACTTGACGTAAAGCAGTCCCATACCTGTAGTCCACTCGTCGAAGTGGGCAACGACACGCAGGGCGGGATTGTTCTTCCACTCCACGATGCTCTCGATGACAAGGGCAGCGGCATAGGCAAACATGCACGACTCGTCGTAGTCACCATAGGCATGCAACGAATCCACGCCATAGCGGTTCCACATGTCGGCATAGAGCTCGTTCTTGTAGGGATACAGCGCTTCATAGGTCACCAGCACAGCAATAGGCTTGCCTGGCACATCCCAGCGCCCTACCCTCACCTGCACGCCGCTAGGCAGATGTGCCTGTCGCTGCCAGGAAGCGAGTGGTGTGCGGCCCTCGACAAACGAGGGTGAAGGCTTATCGGCCGACCACAAATCGGGGCCGATGAATATCAAATTATCTTTGTATCGTTGATGGAGCGTCTTGGCCTTGGTAGAAAGGACAGCATAGATTCCACCGACCTTGTTACAGACCTCCCAACTGGTTTCAAACAATAAGTCCAACATTACTTAGTAGTTAAACATTGAAAATTTGGGCACAAAGGTACAAAAAAATCCTCAAAATTCATTCACTTTTTCTCATTATTATCTTGTAATCAATGCAATCGTTTTATTTATCCCTTTTCTATACACGACAAAATCTGATATAAAAAATGGCGTGAAGCCTTTTAGCTCCACGCCATCTCGCAATTATTAACCCATATTTAATCACTTCACTTCTTCGTAGGTTGTGTCCTCGACGTTGTCGCCGCCCTGGCCCGGGTTGCCACCCTGCTGGGGACCACCCTGGAAACCGCCCATGTTGTTGGGATCGAAGCCAGCGCCTTGAGGTCCGCCTTGTGCGCCACCGGCCTGCTGATACATCTTCTCGAACAGGGAGTTCAGCTCGGCAGTTGCGGTGTCGATGGCAGCGAGATCCTGACTCTTGTGTGCCTCCTTGAGTTTGCCCAGGGCACCCTCGATCTGGCTCTTGATGTCGGCGGGCAGCTTGTCGCCACTGTCCTTGAGCACCTTCTCGGTTTGGAAGATGAGGGCGTCGGCGCCGTTGATCTTGTCGATGCGCTCCTTCTCGGCGGCATCGGCGGCGGCGTTGGCGGTAGCCTCGTCCT
>JAEEGL016045589.1_pt1 | contig 17688 bp, 19 predicted proteins | sample 9134231 | NCBI WGS metagenome assembly JAEEGL01 (sample SAMN16246548, study PRJNA631951) | gut metagenome | biome: gut microbiome; feature: rumen; material: fiber-attached | host: Bos | place: Iran: Karaj | collected 2018-10 | reverse complement strand
TCGACGGGGATTGAACCCGCGATCTTCTGCGTGACAGGCAGACGTGTTAACCACTGCACTACGAAACCATGGTTGCGGAAGTAGGAGTCGAACCTACGACCTTTGTGTTATGAGCCCAACGAGCTACCACCTCCTCCATCCCGCGACATATAACAAAATAAAATGGCGGAGGAAGTAGGATTCGAACCCACGCGCCGCTTACACGACCTTCCGGTTTTCAAGACCGGTCCCTTCAACCAACTTGGGTATTCCTCCAAAAAAACATATATATTTCTAATGAAACATTAAGATTATAACATTTAAAATATATATTAGTCAACTATATTTACTAATTATTTTAAATAAATAGCAATATATATCAATAAAAAAGACCTTTCAGTCTTTTTCTACAAAAATGGTGCCTAAGGCCGGACTTGAACCGGCACAAGCTTTAACACTCGCAGGATTTTAAGTCCTGTGCGTCTACCTATTCCGCCACTCAGGCATTAAATAATCTTTTCTTCAAAAGACTATTTAAATTGTATTACATTTTTTTTATTTTAGCAAGTATTTTTTTTATAATTGCTATTTTACATTAAAAAGTATGAATAAGTATAATTATTTAAGTTAATTCTTAATGACTTAGTGCAAGTATTAGAACTTACTACATTTACTATTAGATATACATCATTATCTACAGCAGATATTTCATAATTATAAATATTTTCTAATGTTTCGTTTCTTAATAAATTGTTGCTATCATCTACTCTTAATTCGTTTTCAAATTCAGCTCCAACAATATTTCTAATTCTAACAAACATTGCATATTTCTTATCATTATCAAATGTATCAATTATATCTTTACCAGTAGTAACAGCACTTGTTGATAGATCAATTACATAGTTTTTAATTACTTTAACACATTCTCCATCATTTTCTACTAAAGTAACTGTTAAAAATCTTTCAAATACTCCATATTCATAAGTAATATTTTTTCCTTCAGCTACTTTTTCTGATTGAATTCTAAAGATTTCATCATTTACTACACTAATCTTTTCATCATTAATATTAATAAATGGATATCTATTAGTTTCTCTTTGTTCAGCATCATATACAATGTTTTCATTATTATCTACTTTTTCAACCATAGCTAGATAATTAATATTGTTTCTTGTATATTGAGGTACTTTTTCTTCGCTCTTCTTTTCTTCTACTGGGGCACTAGTATTTAATGTTAAATATAAAACATTTCCACCGAAACATAAGCATATTACTATTAACATTGAAATAACTGCAAATAGTAATGTTTCAGTATTAGCTTCTTCAACTTTTGTTCTTTCTCTTTTTTGTTTCTTTCTCATTTCTTATCATCTCCTAATTCTATTATATTTTATATAGTTTCGTTCTTCAATTAATTTTATTTTTAGTTACCATTTTGTTTACATTTTTTAGAATGGTAACGCTAATGTTGCACCTTGTGTTGGTACTGCTAATCCATATTGAACTAATTCATATAAAGCAAATAAACCAACTCCTGCTGCTGCAGGTATTCCAAGATTTTCCATAGTTTTGGCAAAACCTGAATTATTATATAAATTTGTTAGAGAAAATGCTTCAGGTGGTTTATAGTTCTTTAAATACATTTGTAAATTTGGATCTTGACCTGACAAAATGTATTCTGCTAGTTCTTCTCTTGTACTAAAATAACGATGAGCTCCTTCAAAATTTCTTTCATATACTTCTGGCCACATTACTTCTCCCTCAAATTTATTTCCATATTGAGCAGCATGTCTTTCATATAACCATTCGGCATCATTACTGTTTACACCAGTTACTTCTCTAAATTCGTCTGCGCTATGAACTACTTCAACCTCTGGATGTCTTTCACCTATAAAGAATCCATAATTTGATTCTAAACTATCAAAGAAATCTTCAGATATTTGTTGTACTTCTGCAGTCTCTGCATCTGTTAGCGCAGGTAAAGTCTCAATTGGCTCAATTGGTTCATTAACAGTTACTGGATCTACTGTTTTTGGTACCGCTTTTGGTACAACATCTTTTGGAGCAGGTACTATTACAGTGTTTGGATCAGCTGTTACTTGTGGTACTTTTTCTACTACAGTATCAACTGTTATTGGGTCTACTGTCTTTGGCATCTCTTTTGGTACAACATCTTTTGGAGTAGGTACTATTACAGTGTTTGGATCAGCTGTTACTTGTGGTACTTTTTCTACTACAGTATCAACTGTTACTGGATCTACTGTTTGTGGCATTTCTTTTGGTACAACATCTTTTGGAGCAGGAATTATTACAGTGTTTGGATCAGCTGTTACAACTGGTTCAGCTTTTGGTACTCTTCCTAAATTAGGCTCTGTATTAGGATCTCCTAATCCCGCTGGTTTTGCTTCTGGAACTTTTATTCTTACTTTACCCATCTCGGAATCTGTTGCAAGTACTGTTTGTGGTTCTAGCTCTGGTTGACCTTTATCTTTATCATTTCTATCTCTATCTTTACCTTTTCCAAATCTAAAATTTTTAAATAAGGATAAAAATAAGAATATTAAATACCAATGACTAACAATAAATTTAGCAGCATAGATAACTGGTGTTGCAACTAGTAACCCAGTTTCTTTTACAGTATCTAATAGACCAAAAGCTTTTTCTTTATTACTTTTTGCTTCTTTTAACTTATTAATTGAGTTTGTTACTCTTTTTACAGCTATTCCTACAGCTTTTGGTAAAACAGTTACTAAAGATTTGAAATCTGCTTTTTCATGGATAAATTCTTCACTATAGCGTTTTTTAAGATGTTTACCATGCCATTCTAATTGTACATCTAATAGTTTTTTTAAATCTTCTATCTTTTTTATACTTTCTTCATTGTCACTGTTTTTAGCATCTCTTATTTCTTTTTTTATTGATCTAATAAGACGTCCACTAATAACTGAGGCTTCGGCATTTTCTCCACGATCTGCTTTAGCTCTTATATTAGTCATTTCCTCTTTTATTTTTTCAATATCCATATTGACTCCTATCTACTTATTAAAATGTCCTGCTACTCCTTTGGCTAATTCCTCAATTTGTGTTGGTAGTTCTTTTGTTCTTTGAACAGCTCCATTAACATCTCCAAAAATTGCTTTTAGATGTTCTCCAATTGATTTATCTTTGTATTCAACTAGTGGATTATATTTATCTTTTATTTCATTTACTGCATATCCAAATACATCAAAAGCGTAAACTGCATATGCTAAAAATACATACCAATAATTTACTATATGTTTTACTCCATAAATAACAGGAGTAGCTGCTAAAAGTCCCATGTTTTTAGCAGTATCTCCTAACATAAATAATCTTTCTTTATTAGTTTTAGCTTCTTTTAATTTACTAATAGAATTACCTATTCTTTTAACTTGTAATCCTACTCCCTTAGGTAAACTTGTTAATAAAGTACCTAAAGTAGGTTTAGCACTCTTAAATTCTCTATCGTATCTTCCTTTTAATTGTTTACCATGCCATTCTAATTGATTATCAAGTAATTCTTGTAGTTTATTTGCTACTATATCATCTTCAGGGTTATTATTCTTTTTAATATTTTTTATTTCTTTTTTTAATTCTCTAATAACTCTTCCACTTATAGCAGTAGCATTTTTATAATTACCCTTTAATTCTTCATCTCTAGCATTACTAATTTGTTCATTAATTTTGTCAATATCCATAATACTACCTACTCTAAATTATCATTTATTTCTTTATTTACATATTGAACAGTCTCATCTTTAAGACCTTCTTTAATTATATTAATTGTTGGTTCATCAACTATTTCTTTTAATACAAAATCATTTTCTATTTGAATGAGTTTTCCATATCTATCAACAAAGTCATTATTATCATCTAATTCATAATCTGTAAAAACTACATAAGGTTCATCATCATTATCTGGATTAGGTACTACAGCTGTAATATCACATACTACATCTAATCCATCTTTATTTTTCATTTCAAAACTTAAATCTTCGTATTTCATTTATTTACTCCTATAATTCATAACTTCACTATTAAATTTATCTATTATGTATTTAGCTTCTTCATCAGGCACTCTTTCATACTTATCATCTTCTAGAATTTTATCAACGAATATTTTTAAGCCAATTGGTGTTGTATTATCTGTTGTAAAATCTGTGTAGATTAAGTATTTGTTATCATATTTACCTATTTCTGTATATTCTATATTTATGCCTAAGTCATTTTTTCTATAAAAGTTATTCATAATTACCTCCTTATGCAACTTTTAAACTTCTTTCTTCTGTATTATTTACTGATGTCATTACACCTTTCATCTGTTCATATTGTTCTCTCATTAAACGATAACCTTTTCTAATATTTCCACTTTTATTTATTGCATTCATACCAACATAAATAAGTGGAATAATAGCATCATTGATACTTGTTATTGTCATACCTGGAATTCCAACAGCTCCAAGTATTGATCTAGCACCAAACATACTTAATAGATCGACCATCATACCTTTTCCTGTTTCTTTAAGCACTTCTTTAACATAGCTATTTTCTTTAGTTAGCATCGTTGATGTTAATAATAAATTTTTTTCTAATTCTAAGAATTCACTATTAGACATTTCTACCTTGTCTTTAATAAAATCTTTCTTAATACTTTCATACAATTCTTTGTTTTCTTCTAAAATATTTATTTTTTCAAAAGTTAATACTCTATCTACTTGTTCAAATGATGATTCTTTTAATAAGTTATTATATTCATCAAGTATTTCTTTATTAATCTTGATTACTTCATTTCTATCTTTTGCTGCTAATTTTCTCTTACATAATTCTATTAATTTTTCATTGTTATTAACTTTATTAACAATAAATGAATTTAATTTTTCTTTTTCTTCTGGAGGCATACCATTTATTGCTTTTAAGTATTTAGTAAACTGAGTATCTGTAAATGGCATTCTAATAATATTAGATAAGCCTATATAGCACATAGTGGGAAAAAGCGACGCTAGTGTTGGCAATGCTCCTACTCCTACGAGAGATAGTCCTGCTGCTATGGCGGCAGATATGGCTGTTCCAACGGCTGTACTAAAGCCAATAGTTTTTGCTTTTTCTATAACATCATGTTTCTGACAAAAGATTTTAATAGTAGTGGCTATTTCTTTTATTTTTAAGCCTAACTTTCTACTAATAGGAATTCCTTCTTCTTTTTGCATAGCTTGTAATATTTCTTTAGATTTATTAGTTTCATCTAATAATTCTTTTTTGCTAAATGCAATAGTACTTTTGTCTTTAGTTAATCTTATTTCTTTTTTTATTAAATCTATTAATTGTTTTTGTAATTCGTACTTTTCTTGTAAATCAGATGTTTCCTCTATTTTCTTTTTTAATTCATCTTTTGGCATAGTCTCACCTATTATTAGTATAGCATAATTTATAATAAATAAAAAAGTTTAACAATTAAACTTTACTATTCATTTAACACAACAAAAAAAGACACATTTCTGTGTCTATTTTCAAAAAATGGTGACCCGTTGGAGATTCGAACTCCAGACCCTTTGATTAAAAGTCAAATGCTCTACCGACTGAGCTAACGGATCACTGGCTGCCTCGGCTAGACTCGAACTAGCGCATGCGAGAGTCAAAGTCTCGTGCCTTACCGCTTGGCTACGAGGCAAAAAAACTGGTGGAGAGAGATGGATTCGAACCATCGAACCCGAAGGAACAGATTTACAGTCTGCCGCGTTTGGCCACTTCGCTACCTCTCCAATAAAATGGTGCCGAAACCAGGAATTGAACCCGGAACCTACTGATTACAAGTCAGTTGCTCTACCAGTTGAGCTATTTCGGCACTTAATCATGGTGGAGGATATAGGACTCGAACCTGTGACCCCCTGCTTGTAAGGCAGGTGCTCTAACCAACTGAGCTAATCCTCCATTATAATTTTTTGACTCACTAAACGTTTACCGCGCCAATGACAATATAAAATATACCATTTAGATGTTTCTTTGTCAACAAAAAAATCTTATTTTACATCATTATTTTCGTATTCTTCCATTTTTTCATCAACCCAAACAGGTAATTTTTGACTTAAAGTAATAAAACCCATTGGTGTTTCTTTAATTTTTGTGTTACGTTTTCTATTAACTCGATAATCAATATCTTTAATACTCAAGCTAATATGATGTAATTCTTCATCTACGCTAAGCACCTTCATTCTAATAGTTTCACCTATTTCAACGAACTTTGAAATGTCCCTAACATATTTTGAAGATATTTCTGATATATGAATTAATCCAGTATAGTATTCGTCTAATGTAACAAATATACCATACTTTTCAATTCCAGTTACATAACCAGTTACTATTTTTCCTTCTTTGTATTTAACCATAAAACACCTTCTTTAAGATTATAACAATTATTCTTTAAAAATACAAATTATATTTGACTTAAAAATAACAAATAGATATAATGTCTATGGTGATTTAAATGGAAATAGAAAATAAAATTAAAGAAGAAATAGAAAAAGTAAGACCATATTTACAAGGAGACGGCGGAGACGTTGAATTTGTAAAGTTTGAAGATGGTATTGTTTATGTAAAATTAAATGGAGCTTGTGCTAACTGCTCTTTAATAGATTATACTTTAAAGGATGGTATCGAAGAAATACTTGTAAACGAGATTCCAGAAGTAAGAGAAGTTGTTGCTGTTAATAATAATTAATAAACTGAAGAAATTCAGTTTTTTTTATTCAAAAAAAATGATAGCTTATGCTACCATTTTCATATGTTCTTGTTCTGAATAATCTTCTTCTCCAACTAAATTAGTTAACTCATCTCTTAATGATACTAATGTGTCCTTATAACTAGTTTTACTAGCATATTTATTAGAAGTATTTTTATAAAGATTATTATATCTTTCACCCACTAATTTAATAGGTTTTGAGTAATCAATTATTTCTGCATATTTACTTCTTGCATCAGTAAATTCATATTCTACTCTTTCAACTTCATTTTTTTTGCTTTCTGCAACTCTTTGAGCATCAATCATTTGATTTTTTTCAAATAGTAATTGTGCTTGAGTTTTAGCATCTTCTCTTAACTTAGTTTGAGTATCATTGTTAAAGATCATTCTAGCTTGAATTTCAGCAGATTCAAGTATTTTATTATTCTCTGCTAAAATCTTAGCTTGTTCTTCTGCACCGTCTGCTATCATATTAAGCGTATTTAATCTTTCAGCTTCCTTTTGTGCACTTTCTTTTATTACTCTATTTTTATCTAAATCATATAATAGTTTTGCTTGTTCTTCTGCGCCATCTGCTATCATATTTAATGTATTTAGTCTTTCAGCTTCTTTTTGTGCACTTTCTTTTATTAAGTCTTCTTCTTTGTTAGACTCTAATAATAGTTTTGCTTGTTCTTCAGCACCATCTGCTATCATATTAAGTGTATTTAATCTTTCAGCTTCCTTTTGTGCGCTTTCTTTTATTATTTTATTTTGATCTAAATCATATAATAGTTTTGCTTGCTCTTCAGCACCATCTGCTATCATATTTAATGTATTTAATCTTTCAGCTTCTTTTTGTGCACTTTCTTTTATTAAGTCTTCTTCTTTATTAGATTCCAATAATAATTTTGCTTGTTCTTCAGCTCCATTTATCAAATCTGCTTTTTGATTTTTATTAAATAGTTCTTTAGCTTGTAATTCTGCTCCTAAAGCTATTTTATTTAAATTATATAATAATTTTGCTTGTTCTTCTGCGCCATTTATTAAATCCACTTTTTGATTTTCTTCAAATAATTTTTCAGCTTGTTCTTTAGCGCCATCTGCTAGTAAGTTAGTAACATGCATTTTCTTAATTACTTTCTTACCATATAATCCATATTTATTTAAATCCGAATCAATTATTGATTTTACTGGTTTCTTTTCATTTTTTTTAGGTTCTGGCTTTACTTCCTTTTCTACAGGCTTTTCAACTAAAGTCATTTTATTATTTTCTTTATTATTTTCAACTTCATCACCAATAATTTCCATATTAGTTTGTTGACTTAATAAAGCGATTCTTTCATTATCTTTTCTTTCTGCTCTATCAATACTTTCTGCAAATTCAGGAGTATTTAGATCAAATAAGATTCCCTCAAGTCTTTGTCTTTCAGTTTGTTTAATAAAGTCAGGATCATTAAAGTATTCTTCATACTTTTCTTGATTTGCATTATGTTCTTCTTTTGTTGGTGCTGGTTTTACTCCTAGTAGCATATCAAGTTCACTTTGGAACTTAGTATTACTAACTTTCTTAGCAGTTTTAATTGTATCTGGTAAAGTAGTACCAGTTATATCACCAATTATTTTTCTTAATTCTCTTTTTCTAGTTTCTAATCCTTCGTTAAATGGTTTACCTGCTCCAATACCATCTTCTAATCTCTTAATTTCACTTAAGCTTTCTCCAGCTTCTGCAAGAGTTTTTCTTTCTCTTAATTCATTTGGAGTAATCTTAGAGTCATCAACTACTGGAACATTCTTAGGAATTGATTCTTCCATTATTTCTAGTAAATCATTTTTAGCTACGTTATTTTTTTCTTTTTCTAACTCAATGTTAAATGCATTTCTCCACTTAGGTTGTTTTTTCTTTTCAACAACTTTTTGTAAATCCGAACTTTGATCTGAATTAATAACAACTCTTTCATCGTCTTTAACTCCAGATACTACAATGGAAGCCCCTTCACTATTAGTATATCTATTTATGTTTCCACCAATCTTAGCAATAGATTTCATTAATAATGCTGGAATCATAATAGCCTTAGGTAGTTTTCCATCTTCAAATTCAAGTTCGTACTTATTTGTTTTTGTTAAAAGCATTTTATTATTATTTAAAATAGGATCAACATTTTCTGGATTTGAGGCTTTTGCAACAGTAGTTTCTAGTTTTAAAGCTAGAATGTTCTCTGTTTTCTTTCTATCCATAGGCTTGTTGTTATTTGTTTCTTCTTTAGCTAAATCAGTCATGTTATTCATAGCTTCTTCAGCATTAACTTCTCTTTTTGCTTCTTCTTCAGCTTTTTTATATGCTTCTTTAGTAATCTTATCTCTTAAAGCTTCAATATTTGCATTTAGAGAATCAAATATTTTTTCAACAGCATCGTTTTCTAAATTGTCTTTACAAGAAGTAAAAGTGAGATTAGTTAGTTTAGCCTTTGTTGGCTGAACGTTGCCTAAACTTGCATTTAATCTTTCCAACTTCTTATTTTTTTGAAGAACTTCTGGTCTTAAATTATAAGTTATTGGTTTAACTTCTTCAATGTTTGCTTTTTCTTCTTCCTTGTTAGCCATACAACTAACCTCCTTAAATTAATTAATCAACGTTTTTAGATAATTCTTTTAGGACATTCTTAATTCTTGCCCATTCTTCGTCACTTTCAACAGCTCCTAATTTAGGATCTTCTCCTTGTTCTCTGTTTATAGATGCTACATAGATAGTTACATTACCATTTTCATCAGTTTCATTTTTTGTATATACCATATACTCTTTTTCGTTATCAGTGAATTTAAATGAAATTAAAAATTCAACCTCATCAATAGACCCATCCTCAAGTACAATTGACATCATTTTATTATTGTCATCCATATGTATATCCTCCCTATCCTTTATATAAATATTTTATCATATTTAGAACACAATTCAACAAAAAGTATCACTTTTTAATTTTTTTAATTATAAAAAATTTACAATTATACGCACAATACTTTTTAATGTATTCATCAATATCGTTATAATTGTTTATTTTTGTTACTTTTTTATTATTTTTGTCATAAAAACCTTTAAGTCTTAGTTTTCCATAAGAATAATCTCCAAGTACATAATCAAATGGTAAAAAATAATCCGTAAAACAAGTTTCTATTTCATTTAGATTAAAAACCTTATTATCATCTTTCTCAATATCGTATTCATTTTCTAACAATTTATAAGCCATTTTTATCACCTTACTATTTAGTATAGAATAATTAAAAAAAGTTATCAATAGACAACTTTTTAAATTATAGAAATTCCAAATAATTTTAGTACAAAATACGTTATTACTAAAACTAATACTAAAAGAAACGCTGATATTAAAATAATTTTTAAAGTACTACCATTACCAATGTCTTCTTCATCTTCATCATCTTCTTCAGTTTCTTCATCTTCGTACTCTTTTTCTTCTGTTTCTAAATCATCTCTTGAGAGCTTAACAGAGTGAGTAAAGAATGAATTTTCTATTTTATCATCTGCTTCTATATTATCATCAGCTGCTTCAAGATTTTTTTCTTCCTTATCATAGAGTTTATTAATGTCTTCATTAGATAATTCTTTTTCTAATTTAATATCAATTGTTGTAGCAAGTAAATCGCTTAGCAATTCTTTTTCTTCTTCATCTTGAATATCATCTACTAATGTTTTAGATGTAATAGTATCAATTAATTCTTTTAATTCATCACTATCTTCTTTAGAAAAGTCTTTACTATGTAGATATTTTTTATTTAGACTAGTTAAAACATTTTCGTCTCCTTCTAGCTTTCTTTTCTTTTCTAATTCATCATCTGCTTTTCTATTTCTCTTTGCTTCTTCAAGAACTGCATTTATATCAAATTTTTTCTTTTCAATTTCTCTACTTACTTTTTCTTCCTTTTTATCATCTACTCTATCATCTAGTAATTCTTTATAATCTTTTACTGCTTGGTAGTCTTCTCTACGAGAATTCAAATCTTTTAAAGAAGATAAATCTATTACAGTACCATTATTACTTAGATCTTTTACTTCTTCGTAACTAATATTACTGTTCAATTCTTTATAGAGTGAAGCATTTCTTTTGGTTCTAGTCATCTTTTCTTGTTTATATGCTTCATTATCTTGTCGTCTTTCCATTAGACCACCTCTTTTATACTATCATTTTATCATATTTTGCTTTGTACATATATGTTTTATAGTACACCTGTGTAAAACTTTGTAAACAACATTTTGTCAATTGTCATGAAGAATAAAATATAGTATAATCTATATTGTTAGGAGGAATTTAATATGAAAGTTAAAGTTAATAATGATAGTTGTATAGGATGCGGTGCTTGTGCTGCAGTATGCCCAGAAGTATTTGAAATTGAAGATACTGGATATGCAGTAGCTAAGGGAGAAGTTACACCTGAACTTGAAGCTAAAGTTCAAGATGCTAAAGATGGATGCCCTGCTGGCGCTATTGAAGATGCAGAATAGATTCTTTTATTAAGAATCTTTTTTTCTAAGAGGTTAAAAATGTTAGATATAATTGTATTAGTTATTAAATTATTAATAGGTATAGTAATCTGTTTTGCAGGTTATAGATTAAGAAAGACTTTGCTTCCATTAATATGGTTTGTAATTTGTTTTGAATTAGCATCTAAATATGTAGGAATGGTATTTACTGATCCAAAAATAGAATTATTAGTTACTGTTCTAATTGGTTTAATTGGTGCATTCTTTAGTTATAATTTAGAAAAAATCACTATCAATATTTTAGGTTTCTATGCCGGATTTAGTGTATTTACTAGTATATTTGGTAATACTGATCTTATAGGTATTGTAGGAGGAATAATCTTAGGAATTGTCTTTGCTTGTCTAGCTGTTAAGTTATATAAAATTATTGTGATTGCTTCTACTTCATGGATAGGCGCTTCAATGATTGTTCCACTTGTAATTAATTATGTTACTTTACCATTTGAAAGTATTTATTTAATAGTAATATTATGTGTATTAGGATTTATAATTCAGTTCTTTACCAGTGGAAAAAGTAGTTAAAAAAAAGACTTTTATAAGTCTTTTTTTATTTCTCCAAATAATGAATATAATCTTTTTATTTCTTTAGTATTTAATTTACGATATTCTCCACTTTTTAATCCTTTTAAATCTAAAAATGCAAGTTTTTCTCTCTTTAATTTAAGAACATCATGATTAATACTTTCAAACAATTTTCTTACCTCATGATATTTTCCTTCATGTATAGTTACTTCTACTATTGAGGTATTTTCATCTTCATCTTTAATTTTTATTCTATCAGCTTGATACTTTATTTTATCTACAACTATTCCACTCTTTAATTTCATTATTTCTGTAGGTGTTAATTTTCCTTCAATTTTAGCTACATATACTTTAGATATTTCTTCACTAGGATGCATTAATTTATTAGCAAGTTCACCATCATTAGTTAATAAAACAAGTCCTGTTGTATCATAGTCTAATCTACCTACTGGAAATATCCTTCTTTCTTCATCTTTTATTATATCAATTACTGTTTTTCTATTATGTTCATCTTTAACACTAGTAATTACTTCTCTTGGTTTATTTAATATATAATAAACTTTTTCTTCTTTAGAAAGTAATTTACCATTAACTATTACTTCATCGTTACCACTTACTTTAGTACCTAATTCTCTTACTATTTCTCCATTAACTTTTACTTTTCCGTTAATAATTAATTCTTCTGCTTTTCTTCTAGAAGTAATACCACTACTAGCAATAAATTTTTGTAAACGTTCCATAAAATCACCTCCAATAGTATAACAAAAAAAAGACTATTTTAATAGTCTTATTTTCTTACATTCATAGCCATAATAACTCTTTGAACATCGCTTTCATTAAATGGTTTATTTAATACATCTACAATTGGATATTCAAATGCTTTCATAATAGTATCTTTTGAGTCATCACCTGTTATTATAACTACAGGTATATTAAGGAATAAATTATTTTCTTTCATATAAGATAATACTGCAAATCCATCAACTTCTGGCATATTTAAATCAAGTAATAAACCAACAACATCATTTAAGTTTTCACTCATTTTAGTTACTGCTTCATTACCATTAGTAGCTTCGATTACTCTATATTCATTACCTAACATCTTTGTAACAATATTTCTTATTATCTCTGAATCATCCGCTATTAAGATTGCTTTTTGTCCAGTAGATACTTGAACTTCAGTATTTTGTCCTTCACCTAAATACTCTTTAGCTAAATTATGAATTCTTTCAGCTTCTGCTATTAAACTATCATAGTTTTCATTAACATAATTAACATCATTTGCTTTACTTTGCATTTCATGATTATATGCTAATTCTGCTAATTTAGTAAATCCTAAATATTTAGAATCACTTTTTAGAGCGTGTACTTCAATGGCATATCTAGGCATTTCTCCTGCTTCTTTATAAGCTTTTATTTTACCAAGTCTTTCATCATATCCATTTAAGAAATCACTAAGGATATCATTATATGTATCCATATCTCCTAAAAGTTCTAGACTTCCATTAACATTTACTCCACTATTTATTAATAAGTTAATATCTTTCATATTAGCCTCCTATTGTTATTGTATCATATTTTAATAATTTTTTTCTTATTGTTTTTTCTATTATATACTTTTTTTACACTTTAATATATAATTAATGATATAGGAGATTTGTTATGGAAAAGAAATTTAATCTTAAATTTGACGATATTAATGAATCATTAATTAAATCAATCATATTTTTTCTATTAGGAGTTGTATTATTTACCAATCCAAATAAAGTAGTTACTATTTCATTATATGTAATAGCTGGATTATTCTTATTATTAGGACTATTTAAAATACTAAGTTATTATAAGCATCCTGATAACAAAAATGATGTAATAATAGGAACAATGTATTTGATATTTTCTATTACAGTAGCACTATTTACTTTATTATTATTCAATGCTTTAGAAACGATATTTAGATATACAGTTGCAGTATTCTTCTTATATACTGGTATAATTAGAATAATCGCTTCTTTCTCAAAGCCTAAGAGAATTAGAACTATTTACTTAATCAACTCTTTAGTAATGATTGGTGCTGCCATTGCAGTTGCTTTAATACCAGGTATTGGATTAAGTATTCTAGGATTAATCATTATATTCTACTCTTTAATAGAAATTGTTACTTATATATTCTATAAGAAAGAAAGTAAAGATATAACAATTGAAGGAAAAGTACTTGTAGAAAAAGAAACTAAAGAAGAAATAAAACAAATAGAAGAATAATATAAAAAAGTATACACATTAATGTGTATACTTTTTTATTTCTTATTTTGTATATCAAATATTAGTAGTTTTTCTAATTCATCATATTTAAATGTATAATTTTTTTTAGCTTTAAATGTATATTTTAGATATACACCATCATCGTATATGTAGTAATATTCTAAGTATTTATTATCATCTTTAGTATATTCTTGTTTTAGTACATTTTTGCCTTTTATATTGTATTTTTCATCAGCATCTACATTTTCATAAGATGGATCATTTTTAGAAATAAAGTCTTTATAATCAATGATTCCTTCTACTCCTAAGAGAACATTTATAGTATATTTTTTATTTTTATTTTCAAAAGTAATAGTATTATTTTTATCAATTTGATCTACTACTTCTTCAAAATTATCTTTAGGAATTGTGTATTTCATTTGATATATATTTCCTATATCATTCATTCCTAAAACTTTTATTTTCTTTTCTCCATTTTCTATATATGTTCTATAATATGTTTCAACTTTTAAAGTATATACTAAACTATTATTCTCTACTTTACTTTTATTATAACTACCATTATTATCTTCGACAGTAATATCATATAAAATCTCATTTATTAAATTATCACTTATTGCCAAATTATCTACACTATATGAAATATATAAATAATTTGAATCATTAGAAATAAAGATATATAATTCTGATATTATTTTATTATTTTTACTTGAATAGTATTCTACATAGTAAACATCTACATTATAATCTTTATCTTCAAATGATATTGCTTTGGTTTTGTTTTTGTCATAACCTTTACTTGTATAGTCATCTTTTATATATTGCATTGTTTGTAGATTATTATTATTTTTATATGTAGAATTAAAAGATGTTAAGGTTAAAGTATTATCTTTTTCATTTAGATTAAATTTTTCTAAGTTTGATTCTATAGTATTATCAAGTCCATCAAAACATATTTTTCTTTTCTTTGTATAGTCATAATCGAATATACAAACCTTTTTTTTCTTAAAGTTTTTTAATTCTTCACCATTATATTCAAAATCATCAGTATAAAAATCTAATTCAATAAAATTTGCTTGTTCTTTATTAACTAATTGTCTTTTATTTCCTGTATTTTCTTCTTTTTTCTCTTTTTTATCATTTCTTTGATTAGATACAAAGAAGGAAATAGAAAGAAATAATAAACCAAAAATTATAATAATAACTGAAATTGTTTTTAATTTTTTCATATTATATCTCCTTAATTAATAACAAGCATAAACATATACTCGATGTGGTTTGTAATCATTACATGGTGCAGCTGGATGATCATATTCAGAATAATAGTGAAATTTTTTGTCAGTTCCAGGACAGCAAGGTGATCCTTCATAATTTGGGTAACAGAATGATTGATCAGTTATACATCCATCATCTACTTGAGGTGGCGGATCTGGTGGTGGAATTGGTGTACATGATGAAGCTCCAGCAGGACTCTCATACCCAGATGCACATTTTGTTTGTTTACATTGTCCGGTTTTACTTACATAATGATTTTTTGATGCTTTTTTACATGATGTTTGGCCTGTGTTTGGTTGATAGTATCCTTTTGCACAAGCTGTTTGTTGTGTTTGGCCAGTACTTGCTACATAATGTCCACAAGAGGCCGCTTTACAACTACTTTGACCAGAATTTGCTTGATAGTATCCTTTTGCGCATTCTGTTTGTCCACATAATCCTGCACTTGCTACATAATGTCCTGCATCTGCATCTATACAGTCGTCTGCAGAAGTCTTGCCTGTGTTTGGATTATATGTTCCTGCTGGACAATCACTTTGTGTTGATTGGCCAGTACTAGCTACATAATGTCCACAAGTAGAAGCCGTTTGAGCACATTGTCCTGCACTTGGTACGTAATTTCCAATATCAGCATCTATACAATCGCTACTTGAAGTTTTGCCTATATCTGGATTATACTTTCCTGCTGGACAATTTGCTGGTGTATCTACTTCTGCTTCGCAGTAATTTCCACATGGACATATTGTACTTGAACTCGTAAATGTCGTATTTGTTGATATTACGTGTGTACTTCCTCTACTTATCGTTTCTGTTCCTTTTTTTAATACTACATTATAGTATCCGGCTAATGACTTTCCATTAACATATACGGTAGTTCCATTTAGCACTACAAAATTACTTGTAAAGTTTGTTCCTGATGCGTTTGCTTCTCTTGTTTCTAATGTTGTTCCTGTTCCTATACTTCTTGTTACTGTATAGGCTACTATATTTGCACTTCCTATATTTCCTGCTTCATCTTTTGCCCATGTATAATATGTATGTTCTTCAGATATATCATATGTATCTGTATGAGATGCTTTTGATGAACCTATATTAGACCAAGTACTTGGTGTTGTACTTGAAGTACTGTGTGCATATCTATTAACTTTTGATGTAGAATCAGCTAGAGTATAACTATATGTATTATAATCTGTTCTTGTTATTGTTACTGTTGGAATAGTTTTATCCTTTTTCATCGATACTGATGGACATACTGTGTAATTACCTGCTAGATCTTCTACATATCCATACCACATATAATCAGAATTGTCCTCTTCTTGTGGTTTTGAATCACTTTCTATGGTTTTAGTTAAAGTAGTTCCGTTTACTCCTACTCCACTTCGTCTTAGACCACTCATTACAGTTTCACCATATTTTCCTGTTGAAGAGTTATCATTCTTTGTATTAATTGATATATCGTAATCTTGAACGTACCATTCGTTATCACCATCAGGTTCGTCATATATTAATGAACAACTTGGTACTGTTCTATCTATTCTTATATTGTATGTTCTTGACGGACTACCAATGTTTCCATTAGAATCTATCATTCTAAATTGTACATCTTTATCTATTTCAAAGTCCTTAGTAGTCGAACATTCTCCAGTTGTCTTATTTACGTTTGTTTCTGGACAAAACGTTTCCCATTTGTTATTTATGTACCACTGGTATTCTTGTACTTTAACTCCTGGTTCTATTATTCCATTAGGATTAAATTTAAATACTAATGCTTGCCCCCATTCATCTCTATTATCATCATGATATTCTTCATTATCTTGAGTTACATCTGTATTATCTACATTTCCAGTCTTGATTATATTATGTTTATTAATTGCTATTGTTGGAGCTGCTTCTTCATATACTTTTACTACTCTATTTATCTTTTTTAATTGATACTGATAAGTAATATTGTAGTCTCCAACAACATTTGTATTGATCACATCTATATTATCTGGATAAAGTTTTGGTAGTCCTTCTTCTCCAGTATCAGATATAGACATTACTATGTTTCCTTCAAAATCTTTTTTTACTATATCAGCATTTAATACTGTTTTTTCTTTTACTTCTTCTCTTGATGTTCCTTTATAAATAAATACATTAGATGGCGAATCACTAAATTCTGTCGATACTGTTGTATTATCTAACCAATAGTTTGCACAGTATTCATTTTCTTTTGTACTATAATCGTCATTTAGACAACTCATACATACTGTATAATCATAATCTATTCTACTTTTCTTTACTACTAATACGTAACTATTTTCTAAGTCACAATCTTTACCATTATAATCTTTTATGCTTTTTAAATATTTTTGACTTATTAAAG
>JAEEGL015406134.1_pt1 | contig 17688 bp, 15 predicted proteins | sample 9134231 | NCBI WGS metagenome assembly JAEEGL01 (sample SAMN16246548, study PRJNA631951) | gut metagenome | biome: gut microbiome; feature: rumen; material: fiber-attached | host: Bos | place: Iran: Karaj | collected 2018-10 | reverse complement strand
GAGAGGAGAAGCCTCAAGGGGGGACGGGAGAGGAGAAGCCTCAAGGGGGGACGGGAGAGGAGAAGCCTCAAGGGGGGACGGGAGCGGAGAAGCCTCAATGGGAGACGGGAGTGGAGAAGCTTCAAGGGGGACGGGACGGTGAGGAAGACCGCTATCTATTCAATGCGTCTTGCGCCGTCGCCGATTACGACGGGGATGGGCTGGCACTCGATGGAGAAGCGGTTGCGGTAGGTGAGCTGCACCTCTTTGATGAAGCTGTCGTAGAGGCTGTCTTGCACAAGGTTTATGGTGCAGCCACCAAAGCCGCCGCCCATGATGCGCGAACCCGTGACGCCAAGGCGGCGGCTTTCGCCGACAAGGAAGTCGATTTCCGGACAGCTGACCTCATAGTCGAGGCTCAGTCCCTCGTGGGTGAGGTACATCTGGCGGCCTACCTCTTCATAGTCGGCACGTTGCAGCGCATCGCTGACGGCCAGCACGCGGTCTTTCTCGCCCAGCACATAGCGTGCGCGGCGGTAGTCTTCGGTCCACTGCCCATTGGCGAGACTTTCCAGCATGTCCCACGTGCAGTCGCGCAGGGTGTCGACACCGGCTGCTGCGGCGACACGCTCGCACGAGGCGCGGCGGTCGTTGTAGGGCGAGCCGACAAGCTGGTGCTTTACGCAGCTGTTGATTAATACAAGGCGGTAGCCTTCGGGGTTCCAGGGGAAATACTCGAACTCGCCGCTGCGGCAGTCGAGGCGCATCAGCGAGCCGGCACGGCCGTGCATAGATGCGAACTGGTCCATGATGCCGCACTTTACACCGACATATTTGTGCTCGGTGGCCTGGCCGATGCGGGCCAGTGTCATGCGGTCGAGCTTGCCGCCGAACAGCTCGTTTATCGCGAAGGCGAAGCAACATTCCAGCGCGGCCGACGAGCTCATGCCGGCACCCAGAGGCACGTCGCCGCCGTATGCCGCATCAAAGCCCTGCACATCGACACCGGCAGCCATCATCTCGCGCACCACGCCGTAGACATAGCGGAAATGTGTGACGCGCGGCCCTTGCTCGTTGTCGATGGAGAAACGGCCTGCCTGCTTGAAGTCGACGGCGTAAAGGTTGACGGTGCGTGTACCGTTAGGACGGATGACGGCGGTGATGCCTTTGTCGACGGCACCGGGGAAGACGAAGCCGCCGTTGTAGTCGGTGTGCTCACCGATAAGGTTGATACGTCCTGGAGCGGCAAAGGCGATGGTGTCGCCACCGAAGATGGTACGGAACTCCTGGCGAAGAAGGTCGGTATTAATCATGGCTGAATTGGAAAATGGTTGTGCTTTCGAAAGGATGGCCGGGCAGCAGGCGGCCGGTCGACTCGGGCCAGTTGCGGTTCGGCGAGTCGGGATATTGCTGTGCCTCAAGGCATACGGCACTGCGGCGCGGGTAGGTGGCTCCGTATTTGCCGGTGATGCCGTCGAGGAAATTTCCGGTGTATAGCTGCAGGCCGGGGGCGGTGGTGTAGAGGCGCATGGTGATGCCGGTCAGCGGCGATGCCAGCAGCGCGGCGGGATGCTCCAGTCCCGGACTGTTCAGCAGGTAGTTGTGGTCGTAGCCGTGGCCTACGCGCAGCTGTTCATCGTCGGCCTCGATGTCGTGGCCAATGGCTTTGGCGTTGCGGAAATCGAAGGGGGTGCCGTCGACGGAGCTGTGCCGGTCGAGGGGGATTGCCGTCTCGTCGGTCGGGGTATAGTGGTCGGCATCAATCTGCAGGGTATGGTTCAGGATGGTTGTAAGTGCATTGTCCGCCGGACACTGGCTGCTCTTTGCCCCGTCGAGGTTGAAATAGCTGTGGTTGGTCATGTTGATGACCGTTGGGCTGTCGGTCTCGGCGCGGTAGTCGATGCGCAGGGCATTGCCTTCGAGGGTATATGTGACTGTGGCTGTGACGGTGCCGGGGAAGCCGTTGTCGCCGTCGGGGCTCACCAGCCGCAGCTCGACATGGCTGCTGCTGAATGACACCACGTCGAACAGCGAGTACTGCCAGCCCCGCGGCCCGCCGTGCAGGCAGTTGGGGCCGTTGTTTTGCGGCAACTGGTATACATGTCCGTCAACGGTTATCCTGCCACCCGCCAGGCGGTTGGCATAGCGACCTATGACGGCTCCGAAGTCGCTCAAATGGCTTTCCGGCAGGTAGTCCTCCGGACGGTCGAAGCCAAGCACCACGTCGATGCCGTCGACCGTCAGCCGCATGATGCGTGCGCCGATGTTGATTATCTCCACCGCCATGCCGGCGGGGCTCTCCAGTTGGAATGTCCTTATGCCGGCCATACTACATTGGTTTGTAGTTTACAAGCCTCTGTTCGGCCATCTGCTCGTACTTGGTGCCGGGGCGGCCATAGTTGGCGTAGGGATAGATGCTGATGCCGCCACGGGGTACGAAGAGACCGACCACCTCGATGTAGCGCGGATCCATCAGCTTTATCAGGTCGTTCATGATGATGTTGACGCAGTCCTCGTGGAAATCGCCGTGGTTGCGGAACGAGAAGAGATAGAGTTTCAGACTCTTGCTCTCCACCATGCGGCGGTCGGGGATGTAGAGGATGCGTATCTCGGCAAAATCGGGCTGGCCGGTGATTGGGCACAGCGAGGTGAACTCCGGGCAGTTGAACTGCACCCAGTAGTCGCGCTCCGGATGCTGGTTCTCGAAGGCTTCGAGAACCTCGGGGGCATAGTTGTCGGGAATCTGGCTCTTGCGGCCCAGGGCTTGCAGGTTGTCTTGTTGTCTGTTCATCTTATGGGATGTTCTATAAATTCGTTTTAAAGAGTAGTTAAGTAGTCAAGTAGTTAAGTAGTTAAGCCAATAGTTCGGTCGCGGCAAATGCATTCGTCTTAACTACTGTCTACATAATTCACAATTTAGATGTTTGCTATTGAAAGAATGCCCTACGGGCAATTAATAGAAGTCACCTTATGTTCAATATTTTGTGTATCTGTAGGGAAAGGCGCCATTCGGGGTGCATTTTGATATATTCCACTGCGGCCTGTGTGATGGCTGTGTTGCGCACTGGGTCGCCGGTGTCCATGGGCTGCAGGAAGTTGAGAGTGCCCCCCCCCCTGCCCCCCTCAAGGGGGGACGGAAAGCGGACATCACCTTGCCCGTCGTATACTACCTTTATCTCATCGGCATGGGTCAGTACGACTTCGGCATCGTCGACATAGCTGTCTTTCGGCGAGAGGGTTATCCAGTCCACATTCTCCGGCAGGGGCAGCGTACCGTTGGTCTCTACGGCCACGCACTTGCCTATGGTGTGCAGCCTGTCGACCAGCGAGGCGGTGAGTTGCAGTGCCGGTTCGCCGCCCGTAACCACCACATGGCGTGCTGGATACTTGTCCACCTCGGCCACAATCTCCTCTTCGGTCATTTCGGTGCCGTCCTCGTGCCGTGTGTCGCAGAAAGGACATTGCAGGTTGCACCCGCTGAAACGGATGAACACGGCAGGTGTGCCGCTGTAGTACCCCTCGCCCTGCAGGCTGTAGAATATTTCGTTTATCTTCATTGTTTGATTGTTCAAGCATTCCCACGTTCAATCCACCTCATACGTTGCTGTGTTGCCTGTGGTTTCCTGCACGTCGACGCGGTAGCAGTTGGGCACCTGCTGCTGGCACCAGCGGGCGATGTTCTCCGCCGTGGGGTTGCAGCCAATGACGTCGTTGATGACCTGATGGTCGAGTCTGTCGGTGATGCTCCTCTTGATATGGGCAAAGTCCACCACCATGCCGTTGCGGTCCAGCACACGCGCTTTGCAGTGGATGGTTATCTGCCAGTTGTGTCCGTGCATCTGTGTGCATTTGCTCGGATAGTCCAGCTCCAGCCTGTGCGCTCCCGAGACTTCGATATGTTTGGTTACGTAGTACATCTTTTTGATTGAGTTAATTTGTTAACTTGTAAATTTGTGAGTGTTTTTTGATTGAGTTAATTTGTTAATTTGTAAATTTGTGAGTGTTTTTTGATTGAGTTAATTTGTTAACTTGTAAAAAGGACTAACACATTCCCACATTCCCACATTCCCACATTTACACATTTACACACTCACACATTCCCACATTTACACATTCCCCCATTCGTAAATAGTAGGGTCGGGGATTCCGGCCAGACGGAATGCCTCTTTGCGTTCGGTGCAGGTGCCGCAGGTGCCGCAGTGGTGTTCGCCGCCACGGTAGCACGAGTAGGTCTGGCCATAGTCGATGCCCAGTGCCGCACCGCGCCGCACAAGGTCGGCCTTGGTGAGGTTGGTGTAGGGTGCCGCCAGCTGCACACCGTCGTAGGTGCCGGCCTGCATGGCCGCATCCATCGCGGCGACAAACTCCGGGCGGCAGTCGGGGTAGATGGCATGGTCACCGCCGTGGTTGGCAATCAGCACACGCTTCAGTCCGCGACTTTCGGCCAGTCCGCAGGCTATTGAGAGCATGATGCCGTTGCGGAACGGCACCACGGTGCTACGCATGTTTTCATCGTCATAGGTTCCGCTGGGTATCGCGTCCGCCCCACCGAGCAGCGACGAGTTGAAATACCGGCTCATAAAGCCCAGTTCGATAACTAGATGCTCCACGCCCAGCAGGTCGCAGTGGTGGCGTGCACAGGCAATCTCGCGTGTGGCATGATTGCTGCCGTAGTCGAAGGTTACGGCCAGTGCCACCCGCCCACGCTCCTCGTAGAGTAGCGTGGTCGAGTCCAGCCCCCCGGAATAGATGATTACAGAGTCTTTTTCGGTCATGTATCTTGTTTTGTTAAAGGGGGTTAGCAAGTACCCCTGTTGTCATTTCGATGCTGCAAAGATACACTTTTTTTCGGATATGGATGCCGACATATGGAAAATTTGACAAGTAATTCAGTTTAACCAGCAGAAATTTGTCATGTGATTTCAGGAAAATACAATTTACACAATATCAATTAGATATATACTATTTCTCCGCTCTAGGTCCGCTCTTCCTCCGCTCCAGCTCCGCTCGGAGGCAGGTCGAACCATACAAGTTGTGGTTTGCTGAAGTTTGTTTGTTTTATGAACAGGACAATGATGGGAAAAGATGGGGAAAGATGGGAAGATGATGGGACAAATGCGGAAATCATGGGAAAATCAGGGTACTTTTTGACATGGGAACTTTTTTTTGCGTATATTGTATACGACGCGTCAATAACCCCTTCCCCGTCGGGGCAGTCCCTTTCGAGAGAATGAGGGTTGGAAGAAAAGTAGTATTATCAACATCAAAAACAAAACAAAATGGCAAAAATCAGTTCACTTATTGAGTTCACGGGTCGTGTCGGCAACCTTGTCGGCGTAAAAGGCGATAATGGCGAGTTTTATCTCCGCAGACATGTCCGCAAGGTCAGAAACGTAAACAGCGAGGCGCAAGTCGCCACTAGGGCGAAGATGGCACTGGCAGGGAGTCTGTCGAAGCTTTTTCCTGCCGATCTGCTTTACGGCATGTCGGGTAGTGGCAAACGTGGCCGCCGCCGTCGCTGGATGATAAAGATTATGCAGCAGATGACCGTCGCCACTGTCGACGGCAAGGTACGGGCGACACTTGCCCCTGCCGACCTGATTCTGGCAGATGGTCAGTATGCACCAGGAGTCAGCGTGGCAGACATGGCTATTGCCGACGGCAGCGTCAGTATGACCGTCAATATTCCCGACGGAGTAGAGCGAGTCCTTGTGGTATCGGCATTCGCCGATAGTGCCGATGGACGTTTCTTGTCGGTTGGTTCCACCGTAGCCACAGAGAGTGGCAGTGTCACCCTGCCGCTGCCCGAAGCCAGTCTTAATGTCGCCAACATCTATGTCGTGCCCATAGTCAGCAGCACTTCGCAGGCTGGGGTGTCATATTCCTCGGAGGTTGAGGCGGCTGGGGAGACCACCATCGCGTATTCCGCCGAGGCTAGCAGATACAACTCCGAGAGGTACGAGTGGAAGCACTCGGTCTTCATGGGAACGGTGATGGGGAGTTAGCAATTAAGAATTAAAAATTAAGAGTTAAGAATTGGCTCGGAATTAAGAGTTGAGAATTAAATATTTAGAGTTAAGAATTAGTGGTTTGAATAATCCCCGCAGGCGATGGCTTGCGGGGATTTAACCATTGCAAATTACGAAAGGATTTTCTCAATTGCATTCAGCATATATTTTTCCAACGTTGAGCAGTGATTGTCCGCCTCTATGATGGAACGGAAATCCACCATCAGTCGTTGAACATCCTCCTTTGTGGGGACAAATTGCTGTTTGTGGTCACGGATACAGTCGATGACTTCCGCATCGCCCATGTCCTTGAACAACCTGCCTACTTTCTTAAAAGAGTCTGCATTGGCCTTTTCAAGTATTACATCCACCTCTTCGGGTTGGATATTTCCATCGGTGTTGGCTGCATACAGCATCACCAATACTTCAAATTCTTCTTTGTTGAGTACCATACTATTCTGTTTTTGATGATTAATAACATGTGATTTAATACGAGCAAGCTACAGTCTTTTAAGTTTTATACATTCCAAATCGCATGACGACAGTATCGGCTCGCTTTCAAATGTGGCTTCGAGTAGTTCGACTGACAGATTCACTTCCGAGGCGATTAGTATGTATTGCCAATGGTCTTGGATAAGAGGGAATGCGGTTAAGTCCACAGTGGTACCGGGTTGCATAGGGATGAAATCCATATCATCAATATAATAGCAGATGGTAGGATGTCCGTCCGTGACGTGTACAGCATTAAAATAAAGAAGCCTGTCGCTGTTGTTTGTTATTGTTAACGTGAATGTACCATCTGAATCGGAATCCTTCTCAACAACAAGGTCATTAGCCTCTTCTGTTTTTTTGTTTTGAATAAGTTGAAGAATGCTGGTATATACAGAATCATACAAATCTGTATTTACATTATTTGTATCAGGCATTGCACTACCGGAAGCAGTTGGAATATATGTTTTACGAACTCCATTCGTAGAAGCCGAATACGAGATATACGGATTGGGACTCTCTTGTTGTTTCGTATTTCTAGTTGTTTCACTAAAGAGAGCAGAAAAAACTGACTGCTCTTTTTTATCTCTATTTTGTAGACGAACCAATACGGAAACTTTCCCCATCTCTGTAGAAACATAAACTCTGCCAGTGCTTTTTTCAAGGATACTAACACTACCTCCTTTTTTGACATTGAGGATATCATCAAGAGATACATCCATAAGTTTCTTTGCTTTTATCCATGTTTTCTCATTGGAATAGCGCAAAGTGACATCACCCTGAATGCTCTCAATTTGATAGTTCTGCTGGGCGACAGCCAGCATGGGAATCATGATGCAAATTGCAATAAAAAAACGTTTCATTTCCTTCTTGTATTAAATTTAACAATAATTTTCTTATACATAGCCAATAGTCCGAAATAAATGTCGTAGGCTAATAGCCCAATGGCAATTGTTGACAATGCGGGGGCAAAGTCGACACAAATACCATAATTGATAAACAACATGCACCCCATCCAGAAATACAAATATAGCAGTAGTATCTGAACTAATCGAAATAGCAGTTTTCCTGTGACTGGACTTCTGCTTGACAAATAGAGATTGAACAAAACAATGAGGATACACGAAAGTATGGCTATAGTCCAATTAATCCACATGGGAACCTTTTTTATGTCGTGTTTTCCGATAATAGTTTCAATCATTGATGCAAGTAGCCACAAACCGCTCTTTTTCCCCAGGGGAGTTTGATGCATGTCATGATTGTCGTTCATATCGCCAACCAATACTATTTTGCCTTTCATGATTCCTTTGCACTTTTCAGGCTGTTCAATAAGCATTTGTGGCTCAATACACCAAAAATCCAAAGACGGGAAGTATATTTTCAGTTCTTCTCTGCCTATTTTTGAGATGTCGAATCCTGATATTCTTGCTATTTCTGTGGCAAAAGAGCGGTGCACGGAATCATGTAGAGTGAAGGTCGTCAGAAAGTCACGAACCACTCCATTCTTTATGTTTGTAAGACCTTTGGCAGCTTTGTGTGTGCTATTGCAAAAATATGAGCCATGAATTTTGAAATTATCCAGCGGGTCAAAACTTTCTGCCAAAACAACACTTGGATATGACGTTGCTAATATCAGAGAGCTGTCACCTTCGTATTGTTGATTAAAAGTCAGATCAAGCCCGATGACTTTAGCGTCGGCCTCCTTGACAAAACATATTACCTCTGCGATTGCTGATCTTGAAAGATCGTCGACTGCCATTAAAACAATGTTGTCACTGATGTTTCTAGGAAGAGTTGAATCTGCAATTACTGTATAAAGGTCGGAGATTTGGTAGTCCTTCACCTCGAAACTAGACTTCAAGGCTAGAATCGAGGTGAAACTATACACCAAGGTGTTTGACAATGCAACTGCTAATACTGTAATGATGGCAGTATGTAATGCTACTTTTAATGCTCGTTTATGTTGTTTGCTTCTCATCTATCTTGTCAATCCAATCCGTCGAGGAGAATAAATGCCGCCCAATATTTGGGGTCTTGGAAAGGCTTGATTGTCCTGCCAGAACTCGTTTTATTTGTCTTGCTTTTGCCTATTGCATGAGTTCTAAAATTACCGCCGCCACCTCTCTGTTTTTTTTGCTTCCGAAGTTCAACTGCCCACTCCAGCTCATCAATCTCAAAATTACGGACATACTCCTGCGCTTCTTTCAATGCTTTCTGCTTCGGCATCTTTTTAATGAGCCAGTTTTCGTAGAACTGTGTCATCAACATTTGCGTGGCGCGGTCGTCCACTTTCCATAGGCTCATGATAATGGAATTGACACCTGCTTTTTTAAAGCCACGTTGCAGACCGAAGACACCATCGCCTTTCAACTCGCCAAGACCAGTCTCGCAAGCCGAAAGAACAGCCATGTCCACATTTTTCAAATCGAGTTGCGCTATCTCTTGTGCGGTCAATATTCCGTCGTTGTACGTATTGGCATTGGAGTGTTGACTATTGAGTGTTGTGTTTACACCGGCGAACAGCAGACCTGATCGTGTCATGGATTTATCTTCTCCCACGACAGACTCTCTATTCTGCTTTACCTCCTGCGTACTTTCATTATAGAATCCGTGTGTTGCGATGTGAAGCAGATTGGCATTGCTTCCAGAGAGCCGTTTGAAGGAGGCTTCGTCACCTTTGCCACCTGTATACACATGCGATTTAATGGAAGTGCGGCTCATCAAGTCACCGATGTATTGTGCTTCCGTCAGGGTGTTTGGTAGGTATGTTGGCAAATTACCTCTAGTACCAATAGAAGTTGAATCTGCTGTCCAAGGAAAGTATGTGAAACTTCTATTCCCGTCTGTTCCTCGCAATGTGGTATCTATCTTGGCATCATACCGCAACCCACCATATATGCTACCATTCTTTATCGGGATTTTCTTTTTGTCTTTTGCCAATTCGCGAGTGGAAGAGAGGCGGTAAAGATTATACCTGTCGGAAATCAAACGTGTGGAGTCCTCGTAATCAGGTAGTGATTCGATGGCAATATTGTACAATTCACCCGCAGGGGAGAAATAGATTGTTTTTACTCCATCAAGAACAGGCGACAACTTTCCCCATATAGTCTTTGTCAGAAGAGTATTTGAATAGTCATTGCCTTTTGTCAACGATTCTTCTTTGGCCAATTCTGCAATAACAACCTGTTTGGGGGCTATCCAATTAGGACAAACAACATACGCCACAATAATTGTCGAATCATTGTCTGTGGTAAAAGAATTAAATTCTATTGCAGCCTCACAGTCATTAAGCCCCGTCTGCACATTAGTCCATTCAATAGACATGTCACGCGTGAAGTCTCCATATTCTTTTGATATTGCATTTAGTTGTTGCTCATATACAAGCATTTGCCTTTCAAGAGAATCAATGGACACAAAACGCTTTTCCAAAGGTAACTCAGATAGGTCTGATATCCATTTCTGATATGTCAAAATTGTATCGAATAATTTGAGCGCACTTTTATTGGTGCTTTCTCTTATAATCTGACTTAAACTTCGATCCGTCGATAAAATAATATTTTTCGAAAGCAGACAAGCATTATAAGACAACCCGTAAAAAGTAGGTGAATTGATATTATTGGCAAGGTTCGGAATCCCATGCGTGTAATATGTAGAATATATGTTCCATATTAACGGTTTAAGACTTTTCGGACTATTTAACAATTGCTGTTTTAAATAATGCCTACTCTGTTCAAATGCAACAAGTTCGTATTTCTCTGCTTTGGACAATTCTCCTAATTGAGCATAGCATGCGCCTAACATATGACAAGATGACCAATAAAAATCCCTATGATAATTATAGTTCGCATATTGGTGTAATATTTTTTCAAGATAGAATATGGTCTTTTGGTAGTTTTTCTTTCTAAAATAATAAGACGAAACATTTACTAATGTTTTGAGAGTCATGTCATCTGTCATAGTTTTCGCATTATTATTATTTATTATCCTCAAAGATTCTTGTATTAAAGAATCCACCATCATGTTGTTGTTTTCTAATACCAATTCGCCTAAGAATAATGCAATTCGGGAACATATCCATCCATATTGAGGCGTTGTATCCCCTAAAGCTATTTTAGTAAAATCCAAGGCAACATATAGTGATAAGATTGCGGCCGAGGTATCATTCATTTTTGCATAGAATTCTGCCAAATCCACATAATTAAGAGCATTGGTAAGAGATGTATCTCCGGTTATCATACCTGTCAATTCGATATTTTTAACGCAATATGATCCAGCTTGCAAATAATCGCCAATGTCTCCATAATATGATTGATTCGCTTTTATGCAGTATAGTGAAGAAATGAGATACGTATAATCAAGCTTTAAATCATTCTCTATTGAATTATACGTTTCATTCATTTCATTTAATACTGCGGCAGCATCACCCAAACAACGCATCTCGTCAAACATTATGAAACAATTGACTAACGAGGCAATATAATCATTTGTGTTAATATTCTGCTTTAATTTTCTCAAATTGCCCCAGACGTTACGAGCAGAGATAAGCCCCCCCTCTTTATCTCCTAGTTCTGAATATAAATTTGGCAAGCCACTATAGCTAACTATATTTTTTTTAATATCGTCAGATTTCATGTTCTCAAATTCTCTTATTAAGAACCGCAATACTTTATTTGATTTTTCGAAATCAGAGACATGTAGAATTTTAGCCATTCGCGAATAGACAATATATTTCTTGTACTCCATTTTCGGACTATTCTCATCCCAAAAATCAAAGGCCATGAGGGCAAATCGTCTCATGTTCAGATAATCACCATTGTTATGGTACAATTCTGCCAACCAAACGGAGGTGTTCAAATATTCGTAGGGGGATTCGTTCTTTTTTTGTTCATAAATCGGTAATGCTATTGTGTAGTATAATATGGAAGAATCCTCCATTCCTAAAAAATAGTACAACCTAGCCACACTGCTTACGATTTCAGCATAATTTGCGTCATTTGATGCTCCATTTTTTTCAAAGGCGCTCCTGGATTTTTGAGCATATTTCAATGCCTCACGATTTTCTCCAACAAGCTGACAGGCATAAGATGTGATGCGAGCGATTGAAGCATATCTTTTCCAATCGGGATGATTCACACTATCCATATATTGAATTGCTTTTTCACCAGCAACCCATGCCATGACATAATTGTTTTCCTTTCCAATCAAATGATAAAGAATTCTTTCTTCTGTTTCGGCTTCAAATTCAGGTTGCTGAGCTTGTATTGCTTGCGTTGTCAGCAATGACAGAACGGCAACAATGACATTCTTGAATTTCATTTTAAAGAGTTTTATTTCGGTTTTCCAATTGTTCAATTTGTTTAAATAGGGGGTTCTCATCGTCAGAACAAATGACATGTAGATCTATTTGATGTTCGACAATCTCTTGCTTGAAGTCTCGATCATATCTTACCTCGTTGCATATTGAGAACAACGCTGACAAGAAGTTTTGTTCTTGATACAACAAAGGATACATCCAAAAAAATGCGAAGTCATCAATATAGATGTGAAGGGTTGATTTTTTAGTTGTATTATTCCACCAATGACTAACATATTGTTTAATCACACCGAGTATTTCTTCTGGCAAAATATCGCTCGGACGGACGCTCCAACAGTGGATGTTTGGCAAGCATTCTTTACTACTCGATTTTTCAATTGCATTATAAAACCAATGCTCGTTTTTCCCAAACAACAGAATCAACACTGTATCATCTTGTTTGAGTTTTTTACATAGAACTGATATGTTTTCGTGATCGATAGTAAGATGATTGTAAGAGTGAGTGCCTGAGTTTCCATTCTTTAACTCGGAAACAATTGATAATAGTTTTTCTCTGTTGCTTTCCCGATCATTCCCATCCATTTTACTCACTTTGTCTTGAAACTTCTGTAATAACGTCTGCGGAAAGCGGAATGAGTCCCGTTCAAGCCGATCCAAAGCGTATGTTGATGCGAAACGATGCGACATTAATGCATGAACGTTGGGATATACTTCAATGCTTAAATCGCGTAGTTTCTTGTAGTGATGCCAACCATATACATGTCGTTGCAGGTCACTTTTCGCCACACGCAGTTCGTGATGGATGTAATGAGTCTTGTCATCCTCTCGGACACGCATTTCGATAAGAATATCAGCATTAAGGTGAAGATCTTTCCCACGTTCGTCAAACACTAAAATGGACACTTTCGCTTTTTTGCGTAGTTCATCCATCAGAATATTATATGGCAAACAATCCAGGTCATCCCCAATAGCACTAAATCCTCCAATTACTATGGAGTGCAATAGATTATCGTTTGGCAAATCCTTTATTGCCTGAAAAATACAATTATATCTTTGTATTGGGGTTTTGTCTTTTATTTCTGGGCATTTGAAAACATTTTGAAATTCATTCTCCTTGCCTACAATTTGTATAGCGAATTTATTGCCTTCATCACTTCTGTCACCTACTGTCCAATGTAAGGAACGTGTTCTGTCGTTATAGTTTACGATTTCATGCCTTATAAGTTTGCATAAATCGCAAGAGACTTCATTATAATTTTTTTTACAACACTTTACCTTTAGAGACTCTTCAACACTCCAAAGACAATCATCATTTTCTATTGAAAAATGACCCGTTTCTTTTTCGTAGACATTATTCAAAACAAAATGGTTACAGATTTCACATTTGGCAGGTTTGTCGAAATAAGGTTGTCGTATTTGTTGAATGATTCTACCAACATGAAGGCCGTAATAACGAGTCTTCATATCATCCAAATCACGATTAATGTCAAAGTAGCGACAGAATGTATGTTTGTCACGCGATACTTCATACATGATTTGCATGGCAATATCCTGTTTGCTGATGCCTCGGTTTCCATAAATGGCGATGCAAATTCCTTTTGTCCCTTCGGGATTTGGAAGTCGCAAACCTCCGTAAAAAAGATCATCGAGACCGGAAATGCCAGTCGGGATTTTTGATGCAATTTTCGTTGTATTCATAGTATTATGTTTTTTTGTTTATTCGCTATTTTGTCGTATAAATCTTTGTATAAGGAGTAATAACTCAATGGGTTCTTTATCACATTCAGACCAATATGTTCATAATAAGAACTCAATAGTGCATCACCTTCATATTTTACATGTTTGCCATTGCCGGATGCTGTAAGATAGTAGAGCTTTTCGTTTTTTCTGTCCTGATTGGAGAATGATATCATTCGCAGAGTTGACATATCGGTTAATGACAGACCCATAATCAGGCATGTATAATGTGCGAAGAAATGCAATTGCACCGTCGTCTGCCATGTATATACATTACGCTGCATATCGAATGTTTCGTCTTGTGACAATACAATATGATTGTCATCAGGGTTCGGCATTACCTCATGCAACGGAGGAATATAGCCGTGAATGTGATAAATACGGATTGTGTTGCTGCAATCATGCAATCGTTCCATGCCATCGAATACTTCAATGGCTCTAAGCTTGTTTTCACTCTCTTTGGATTGCACCAAGTCTATGGCTTCAGAAAGAAAATTGTCGTAGTTTTGTGTGACAATAGCCTCTATGTTTTTGCGTCTCTTGACAATAAGTTCGGCAAGGACAAAAAGGGAATAGAAGGGAACTTCCCACAATCTATATTCACCTGATTTGAATAACTCGTATTTTTTATACGCATCGGCCAATACATCACGGTTGCATTGACTGTAAAGGAAATCTTGGATAATGGGTATATAACTTGCACCAAGCCGATGTTTCAGCACAGAGGTAAGTATATCATTCTGTAGATTGTTCAGCACACCCATTTCATCATACGCTATTCCTGTTGCTTTTTTCAAGTGTTTCAACAAAGCTGCCCACTTCATATCCACATTTGGAGCAGCATTAACACCTGCACCCAAATATAGAATCATCGGATGGCCTGTGTTAAAATCTTTTTCCAGACATTCAAATTGGTAGTTGTATAAATAATCGGTCATTGTGAACTATTTTTCTTGCTTTAGTTTCAATTCTTCTATCAGTTTGCTGGAGATAACGTCGGCTGGAGCCTGGAGAACGGTGACAACCCATGACTTTGTGATTTCGTCCCATTTCTGTGAGGTGACGTATTGCCAACTGGTTGTAATCAGGTTGCCTTTCTTCTGTGCCTTCACGCGGGCTCTGCGGTTCTGTTTCCAGTTCTTCCGATAGGCGGGAGTGAGACTACATGATTCCTTGATGTCGAGGACTATCTGATATTCGCCAGTACCCCACACGGGGTGCGCCTCACCTTCGGCATCCAGATAGCCGGAATAGGAACGCGGCACCACGAAACTATTGCCCACAATCTTATATCTCGACTCTTCCTTTGCATCACGGACATATCGCAAAAATCCATTGCTGTCCAGCTCTTCTCTCTTGACTGGGATATTGATTGTGAACTCACCCAACTTCTCATCACGGAACACCTGCGTAATCTCGTTCATCCAAGAAGATGTGATAACAAGGTGCAGGGTCATGGTATAGTTGTGACGGTCTTCCCATCGGAAAGTAGTGTCGAACTTCGAATTGGGCAGATTGGAATGTGTTGGACTGATGATAAGAGTGTCCAGAACCAACTCGAACTTGCTATGCTCCACGATACGGTTGATTTTGGAGCGGTCGATATGCATGGAGATGTAAAACATGGTATCATCACCACCCTTGCGGACTACGCCGATGCCGTTGAACTTCATACCCGTCGGATCCATCGGGCTGGCAAAGGATGGTGTGGAGTAGAAATCCTTCAACCCCGATATTGTTGAGAGTTTCGTACAGAATGTATCTTCAGCCGCAACAGTCTGCTCCCACTCCTTTTTTAGACGTTGCTGCCGGGTGATAAGGCCTGCTACGGTTTGCACTCCGAGATTGACAACAGAAGTGACATATCCAGCACCGATACCTTTAGCCGCATTGAGCGAGGCTTCCAACAACAGGTCGCCAAAAGCACCACGAGAGTTACTGCCACGCAGATGGTCGCTGTAGTCCTGAATTTCATCTGCCAGACCCTCGTCTGTATAGACAAATGCAGTGTACTTCACGGTTTGTGCCATCAATGGCATGGCACAGAGAACCGCACACAGGATTACGAATACTTTCTTCATTCACTCCCAGCCCTGTTATGTCTCATCGGGCGCATCGGTTTTGTTCGGTGCCCGATACCCGGAGGGCGGTAATCAAAAACTACAGAAAAGAAGCGCGGGTATCAAACTCATCGTTTATCCCGAAACCGAGGCTCTAGCATGCCCACCTACTGGATAAACAATGCCGAGCCCGCGCTGTGCAAACATACAAGAGAGTATATTACACATCAATAGGCACTGGTCATTGTTCCCTGCGGTAGGTTTTGAATTTGCTAGATTCGGTTTCCGCAGATGAACGCTGTTTCAGCGTCTTTTCATCATGTCTTCTGTCGCACGCACGTACCATTTGACATACGTCCGTTTGACGGTGCAAATATACTCATTATTTTCAATACCAATAAAACTGTATTGATATTTTATTTGAAAATAATGATTTACAGTGGATTATTTTGCAACAAAGAAGAATGATAAGAGAAAAAACATCATGGCTCTCGTGCATTAGGAATTGTTTTTCATCTTTGTTGGAAAGAGGGTGCCCACAAAGCCCGAAGGACTGTCATCCTTTGCAGTGGTTACGCTCCGCACCACCCTGCCTATTCGCTGTCGTCCTGTTCTGGGACTTACTGGGACACCCTCGGCAGCCCGAAAGGGCTGACGGAAGAGTGTGTCGGCCTGTCGGCTGTGGAAGGCCAACCGATACCATAGTTGTCGGGGCCAACACACGCCCCCGGTCTTCGACCATCCCCTCTAGCTTAGAGGGGGAGCTGTATTGCTAAACGGGTAGAGGAGCAGGCAGCCCGAAAGGGCTGACGGAGATGCATCAGGGGAAAATGTGGCGACAGTTGCCTTACGTAACAGGCAGTTATATACCGGGGGCGGTAGGTGTATGCAGAGGGATGTGACGCTGGCGACGGGCGGCTTTGGCGTTGTTGTGGGCCTGCTGGATGGTGGCTGGCGACATGGTGGCCTGCTGGAAACGGTCGTAGACGATATCGACAGCCAGGGGGCTGGGATGGGTCATGTCGGGACCAAAGAAACGGTAGTCGCGCAGCTCGTCCAAAATAATTTCGTAGGAGGGGAAATAATGGCCACAGGAGGCCAATTGTTCGACGGCCAGAAGGAGGGTGGCCTTGCTGAGCTGGTTGCCGTGAGCGCCGTCGGCCATGTGGCGGATAGGGGAGACGGTGAAGATAGTTGTGAGTTCGGAGTTGTGAGTTCGGAGTTTTTTGAGGAGGGGTTGCCAGAGGGAGACTATCTCGTCGACGGTCATACGGCGGCGGGTGAACATTTGCGGCGGGAGCTTGTGGCAGTTGGCGACTACTTTAGTGGGTAGTTCGGAGTTCGGAGTTGTCGGCTGAGCCGACGGCACACCACGGAGTTCGGAGTTAATGCTGCCGCACCCGGACAACTCCGAACTCCGAACTCCGAACTCCGAACTTTCACCTTTAACCTCAAACACCCATGCCGTTCCGAAGGTTGTCATCAGCAGGCGAGCCGACCGCAGGGCTTCATGCGCCCGGTGCAGACTGGCGTTGCAGGCTTCGAGCGTTTCGTTAATTGTGGGATGGGAGAAACTGCCGTGGTGGTGCCACGAGTGCCACAGACCATCATGCTGCACAAGGTCGGCCTCGGTCACCTCGCGGCAGGCGATGATGCGGTCAAGAGCGTTGGCGATGGATGCGGGGTTGTAAAGCGTGCCGAAAGGGTTGGCCTCGATGCGGAAACCGCCATCTTTCAATCGGGTTCCAATCTCGTCGGAGAAGCAGGAGCCAAGAGTGACAATGCCGCAGTCGAAATCGATACGGAAAGGCATCGGCGGCACCGGCACGGGGGTGTTGAGCGGCGGCGTCATCCCTTGATTGTGGGTTTGATGTTGAAGACACCCTTGATTTGCTCCAGCGCAGGCAAGATGTCGTGTACCGCCACCTTGTACTTGCCGGACCTGAAGGTCAGCGACAGGTTGCGTATCGGTTCAATGACATTCACCTGCAGCGGTATTTTGCCCTGATGCTCCAGTGCCACGCGTTCCAGGTCGCGGCAGAAAGCCTCGTTCACGTCTTTCAGTGCGACGTTCAGGGTGAGGGTGTTGGTGTAGCGGTCT
>JAEEGL013658963.1_pt1 | contig 17688 bp, 16 predicted proteins | sample 9134231 | NCBI WGS metagenome assembly JAEEGL01 (sample SAMN16246548, study PRJNA631951) | gut metagenome | biome: gut microbiome; feature: rumen; material: fiber-attached | host: Bos | place: Iran: Karaj | collected 2018-10 | reverse complement strand
CCTTGTTCCTTTAATTCAAGTATTTCTTTTTCGTACTGTTGTATATGTGTGTAACTTCTTGCCATAACAAAACCTCCTATGGTTTCTATTATACCATAGGAGGCCTTTTTTGTCATTGTACGTTTTTTATGGTTCGGTTCAATATCCGCCCTCGCTTTTTAAGTTATGCACGGCACTTATGTCCCGATGCAGCTTCAAAATTGTACTTTACTATACCAAGATCGATTTTTGTCATCATGCCCTTTTTGGTAGTAATAACTGCTTCGTCATTTTCAAGAGTTATAAAGAATTTCTGCTGATTAAGTGCAGTAGGCGCCATCATAGCTGCAACAAGACCGTTTCTGAACCACGGCTGCATCTCATCGCCTCTGATATCACAGAGCTTCTCTACAGGCTTTGAACGATGCTTTGTTCCCTCATTTGCACCGTAGCCGATCGCTATAACGCATACGCGCTTCTCATCGTCGGGAATCTCAGCTCTGATCTTACTCTTGCCGTATGTGCCTGCTACCCAGCAGGTATTGAGCCCCAGCTGCTGTGCTGCAAGTACGATCTTTTCGCCGTAATAGCCGCAGCGTTCATCGAGATCTTCTATTGATTTCTTTCCTGCAAGAACTATGTAATTCCGTGCATTCTCGAATTTTCCTACATGAGCAAGGAAGGTGTTGAAGCATTCGGGATCGTCATAGACTATCTGAAAATCCAGCTCGCCTTCTTCGTTGCATTCTTTGATAAGTTTGTCAATTTCCTGCCTGAGATCATCTGCTATAGGTTTATTGATAAATTGTCTTACACTGTGTCGTGATTTTATTGCTTCTTTAATATCCATAATACACCTCGTTCCTGCAAATTTGCAGCTTTTTTATTATTCTACCACATTTAACTGTAAAATGCAATAGATTTTAGATAATATTACGGAAATAAATTCAAAAATTTCACAATAAATAGCCTCAGAGTATCTGATCTATCATATCAAGGGTATAAACATACCTGTCATCGTCTGTATTGCAGCCCACTACTACCGATATATATTTCTCGCCGCGAATTTCAAAGGCGGATATGAGACAGCTGCCTGCATTCTGGGTAGTTCCCGTCTTTACGCCTATGGCATTTTCGCAGTAATAATTACCGCTCGGGTCAAGGAGCTGATTGGAATTCTGCCATGTGAATACCTTGCCTTCCTTTGAGTAAACTGTCTTTTCGGGAATTCCGACTATTTCACGCAGTTCATCTACTGTAAGCACATAATCCGCAAGGATCAGAAGGTCTGAAACTGTAGTGTACTGATCGTAAGTATCCCAGCCATCGGGAGTTAAAAAGGAGCTGTGCTCAATGCCTATTTGCTCCGCAAACTGTTTCATAAGTCCGCAGAAGCAGTTTACAGCTTCAACATCGTTAAGGTCTGCATCAGGGAATACCTTTCTTGCAACAGATACTGCCACCGTATGTGCTGCGTCATTTCCCGAAGCAAGGAGCATACCTGTTATCAGATCGCGTAGAGTAAGGCTGTCCCCTGCCTCAAGTCCTGCAATGCTTGAATTGGCGTTTACGTATGCAAGCTCAGAGCCTGCCGTGAACACATCGTCTGCATCTGCATATTTAAGCGCGACAGCCGCTGTAAGCAGCTTTGTAAGGCTTGCAGGAGCTGTTTCTACATATATATTATCGCTGTACAGGATCTTTCTTTCTCTCACGGAATATATAGCAGCAGCCTTGCAGTATGGCAGATCATCGGTGTCAAATTCGACAGACTTGTCCAAGAGGTTCTCATAGTCTGTCTTTGACTTCTCCGAATCCGGATCAGATACCTCTGCTACCTTGGTGAATTCTGTTACCTCCGCAGCGGCTTTGTATTCCTTTTCCGAAGTCTGCGGCTTATGGTCATTTTTCAGCGAAATAATTACAATAAGCAGTATATCCGCAAGAAGTATCAGAATAAGCGCTATGAGGAGCTTTTTCCTGTGTTCCTTTATCCAGTCGGTTATTTTTGTCAAAAGTATCCGCCTTTCTTAATGATGATTCAATATTCACTCAATACTTTCCTAATACAACAATCGTTTTCTTATTGTGAAAACAGACACAGCCATATGACAGCACCCGTTTATATATTTGAAATATCCTCGCTGATATTTCAGTATTCCGCATAAAAGCAGACCCGAAAAAGCTTTTTGGGTCTGCTTTCTTAATATCAGCTGTGTATCCTGAAGGTCTTTGGTGCAAATTTATATACCAGCAGGCAGGCTGCCGCGATATACAGCACACAGAATACTATTGTCATAACTCCGAAGAGAAGTGCAGGGACTTTTACGTATATCATCCAGTAGCATACAAGATAGGTCACAGTAGTAATGATACGGTATGTACCGTTTTTCACCTCTGTACCTGCGTTGTACGGCTGGAGAAGGTAGTATATCGTAAGGTAATGCACCGAAAAGAATATGCTGAGTGCACACATGGATACGAAAATAACTCCGTAGGTTATGGGATTGTCAGAACCTCCCGATACGAACAGAAGCAGTGCCAGACCAATTCCGCCCACTGCTGCGGGAAGCAGGTTTACTTTTATTATCTCTCTCAGTCTTATGCGGAAAAGCGTCAGTATTGACTTTGGCTGCTTATAGAAAGGATATGTGAGCAGACTGTGGTCGCAGTTTACGAAAAGCGCCTGTGTGAACTGCATTCCGCGGTTGACAGCGTACATTACGAATACAAAATACGGCAGTGATCTGCTGATAAGGTGATTGACCTCAGCAGCATCATCAGGCATGAAAATGCATACGGCGCACATAACTGTGAGCAGCAGAGCCAGTACCACCGTTATCTTTACCGAGCTTCCCCAGAGTATCTTTTTATGACGCTTTACAAAAAGCTCGTTGAGATATTCAAATCCGCTCTTGTCACTTGTAATACCTGTGTCAGCACTGATATTCTTCTGCGTATTCTTCTGGAAATTCTTTCTTTGCATCGCTTTTGGATCCATCTGTAATACGAATTCCGCATTGAGTATCTCCTTGTTAAGTGCGCGGTAGTCTTTAAATTTTATTATATATGGCATAGCAATAACTGCTCCGACAATGAGTGCGGCGATAATGCCATAGGATACATTTAAAGGTATCATATAGCCGAATACGGCAAGTACATAAAGTCCTACGATCCCCACAACACCAAGAAGGAGCGAAAGTATATTGAGCTTGGCTTTTGTTGCAAGCTTCTTTCCTTTTTTGAAGCGCAGCATCTCCAGAGGACAGACTGCTGTCTTTGCACAAACACCGAATACAGCAATGAGCAGACATTGCCATGCATCAATCCCTTGATCTATAGCGAACATACGCGCTGCAAAACTCATGCCGATAAAATATTTAAAAATATTAAAGAAATAATTGGTAAGCGTAAATTTCTTGGCATCCATGCCGAGCTGCACCATCGCATAGTATTTATGCTTCTCAGGGGTGAACATATAGTTATTTATAAATGCGCCCAAAATGGTCAGCGGAACGAGCAGGTGGAAGAAAAACTTAGGTGAATCCGCCTTGCTTATCTCAAATATATCTCCCCATATATTGACGCAAAAGAATAAATATGCCATTTTCAATATAATCATTGAAAAGAGCCCCCAGAGGATCGACATCACATAGGCAAATACCTTGAAGCCTGTCATACTGTAGACATCAGGCGGAAACAGTTTATTTATGAGCGGTATCTGTCTGAAAGCGTGCAGTATAGCGTTTACGCGGTATGTATTTTTCAGCTTGAAGGATATCCAAAGTGTTTTAAGCATTGTTATCCTCCCTCAGTGCAGCGATTATCTTGTCCTTGAATTCGTTATTGTCAAGGTCAGACTTATATACCGGTTCAAGCACACCGTGGTTGAGGAGCACTATCTCATCGCACAGGTCAAGTGCAAGATCCATTATATGTGTTGAAAGAATGGTTATCTTATTGTCTTTAAGGGAACGAAGGAGCTGCTTCATCTCCTCGGCAACTACTACGTCAAGAGATGTGAGCGGCTCATCAAGCAGAAGTATATTCGGCTGTGCTATAAAGTTTATGAGCATCTGCATCTTGTTCTTCATACCGTGAGAATAGTCCTTCATGAGCTTGTCACGGTCGATGCGGTCGATACCCATATAGTCGAAATAAACATCAAGGGGCTTGAGATCGTGTATTTTTTCCGAATGTATCTCGGTGAAAAACTTCAGAAATTCCCTTCCCGTAAGAAATTCGGGGACTGTAGGAGTTGAAAGCACATATCCTATATCATCGGGGATAAGTTCCCTGCCTCCCGTATCGGTAAGAAGAGTATATTTTCCGGAATCAGATGAAATATCGCCGTTTATGCAGTTGAAGAGCGTAGTCTTTCCTGCTCCGTTTCTTCCAAGAAGTCCATATATCTTGCCTGATTCAAAAGTGAATGTTATATCTCTTAGTACCTGTTTGTCGTCAAACTTTTTTGATAAATTTTCAATAGAAAAACGCATATTAAATCCTCCGTATATTTATGATCTTCACAGACCCCTAACATAAATTATAGCAGTTTGTTACGCTTTAGTCAATAAGAAAAAAACTGATTACAAATGTCACCGAAAAAGTTATCTTTGTCATCTTGAAAAAATGCAAAAGATAATGTAAAATATAATCAATGAAAGCCAATGGGGAGGCAGTATTATGAGAATACACTTTTATGAGGTCAAAAATTGCACATACGATATGGTTCAGGGAATACCTGCAATATTCGCTCCCGAAGGAGTTGACACAGATGTATTGCAGAGACATTTCTTCACACAGACCCTTGACGGAAGATGGTTCCACTATCTTACACGCGAGGAATACTATTATCTCATGTCCTTCAGCGGAAGTGATGAGGTAGTTTTCAGCTTTGACAGACCTATTTCAAACTATTATCCGCCAAATTATATGCCATACGCTCAGAACAGCGCCGAGGACGAGAACAAAGCCAATACAATGTGCGGCATCTCCCTTGGACTTATCGGTCTGGGATTTATGGGCGCTTATGTATTGCCCTTCTTAACGTTTCCCTGCTGGATAGCCGCTCTTGTGCTTATGATAATAGTCCGCGTGAATTATCCGCAGAATACGTTCGGAAAAGTACTTATGATAATTTACATCATATTCGGCGTACTTTTCATTATCGGAGTAATGATGGTGCTGGCAGCCTGCGAAGCGATAACAGGTGAATTTCTTGACAGCTGCCACAATATCCCGGGATAATGCGGCTATGGAGATGATAAGGCTATGACTTTACATATTGACACTGACTGGGGCAAAATACCGCCTTATGCAATAATGATAATACTGTCATTTGCAGCAGGTATAGGTACTATGTTCTTTCTGAACATCAGGAGCGGAGTGAGAAAGCATATGGCAGGATATCTTTCTCTGCTCGCACCATTTATGAGCATATTTTTCGGGCTGCTGCTCACTTATATCACTACTTTCGGAAAAGGAATGGGACTTTCCTCTATAGGCGGACTTTTCGGTATGTTTGCTGCCGCTGTGACCATAGCTCTTATAGGCAGAGACCGCCGCGAGTTCAGAACAATGCTCACAAGCTGCACTCTCGTTGTGCCGCTGATGTACAGCATATCAAAGATAGGCTGTCTGTGCGCAGGCTGCTGCCGCGGAATAGCCTATGACGGTCCGTTCTGTATCGAGTATACAGGCAGTCATACAGGCAATATATGTGTTTTTCCCGCTCAGCTTGCGGAAACTATCCTGTTCTTCGTTATCTTCGCTGTCGGACTGATACTATATTTAAAGAAAAGCAAAAACACAGAGCTTTTCGTAATTATCGCATCTGTACTCGGCAAGGGCGGACTTGATTTTCTCCGCACTTCACATACACATAAGCTAATATCACTAAATCAGATACTCTGTCTGGTTATTGCAGCCGCAGGTATAGTCGGATATAAATACTTTAAAAAGTTGAGAGTTGAGAATTGATGTGTTCGCTGCGCTCACATTATTTAAACAAACAAGCCCCGAGGCACTTGAACTGCTTCGGGGCTAATTCATTGTTTAAAACATGGCTCGCCAAATTACTTGCTGAGCGTATGAAAGGGATTCCAAAGGGACTGTGTTCCTTTGACAGTGTCCAGAGACAGCGTCTCTGGTCGCTGTTCCCAGCTTTTAAAGAACAGCGAAATAATACGGAAGCGCCTCGCAAAGGGTGAATAAAAAAACAGTCCGGTGGACTGTTTTTTTAGAGGGTGACTCCCTGCTGTGCAGGGAGATGTCCGTAGGACAGAGGGTGCCGGACCCGATTAGGGACGCCTTGCAAGAGAAGGCGTCCCCTACGTTTTCAAGTGGCTTATCTGCGCTTTCGCTCGGGATATTTGCCGTAATAACGCTTTTTATCCTCGTACATTCTCTCATCTGCCGTTCTCATGGCTGCACGGATATCACCGCCATTGCCGTCGCAGTACAGACCAAGTGCAAAGCTGATATTTTTGGGATCCTCAGAGTCTTTTCTGAGCTTTTCAACACGCTCTTTAAGAACTTCTTCACTTATATCAATGGCAATAAGCATGAATTCATCGCCGCCTGCACGGTATATCTCACATTCGGGGAAGGTCTCCTTCAACAGAGCTGCCGCTCCTTTCAGAAGCTTATCTCCTTCCACATGGCCTTCTTCATCATTTTTCTGCTTCAGTCCGTTCAGGTCTGCAAAAATGATTCCGAAACACTCAGGTGAAGGCACTTTTCCAGAAGTAATGTTGAAAATACGGTTGTTCATGGCGTTACGGTTATATATACCCGTAAGAAGATCTACCGAGCTCAGTATCTCAAGCTTGTTGAGCAGCTGATAATTGGCTATCTCGGAAGCTATGAAGTAAGAGGTTATCTCAAGGGTATCCTTTATCTTTGAAGTCTGTTCGGTATCAAAATTTACCGCCCATATATAACCGAGTACCTCGTTATTATGTTTGAGCGGGAACAATACTACACTGTTTACATCTGCTTCAACAAGGGAATCATACCATACAGGGTTTCTTTCCTTTAAGACCTGCATATCCTTTTCACTCTGCACTATAAGACATGAACTGCCTGCGATAGTGTTTTTCCATGATTCAACAACATCAAAGAAGCCCTCTTTGATGTAATAATTCATATTCTTAGTCCTGTCAGGATCAAGAAGAGATTCAGCAAGTGCCGAACATTCCCTCTCTTTGAAATCCGTCAGCAGGATACAACAGTGATCTGCGCCGCAAAGCTCTCTGATATCGCTTATTATCTCATTCATAGTCTCAGTGAAGTTATCGGTACTCCTGAGCTTTATACAGGTCTTGATAACGGCAGCCGATGTTTCTGCCGAGGTATTCGCCATCATATCTGCATCTCCCTTGAGAGTGAGCTCCTGAGAATATGAGCAGTAGCCCATATTCGGATCATCTGAAGCCAGCGGCATCATTACCATATTGATCCAGAAATCATACCTCTCGGGGTGGATATATGTATGCATGATCTTTTTCTTGATAGCAGAATTATAACATGAATCCTCGAAATTCAGGTCTTTCGGAATATATTTTTCATATAGACTGTTTGGTATGAATTTATTGTCAAGCATTGATGAAGATGATACATGGTGCGGATCCTCTATTGACTGGATATAAGCCTTGTTGCCTGTAACTATCCTTATTTCGCCGTATCCGCCGTCTTTAAGCTTTTCTACAGAAATAATGCAGGTCATTGGCTCGAATTTTTCGACATACTCTTGAAAGTCCATAGTAACTCCTTTCAAAAAAAGTCAGAATAAAATACTTCTGTGATTATGTTATATTATATCACATTTATTTCAAAATGTCCAGTGAATTTTATTTGAATATGCCAAGACAATATGTGATTTAAGTAACAGCTTAAACAATAAAACGAAGTTCACAGCATAAGACATAAAAAAATAATATATATCATCAGTATAATAATTACATAATTCCGACTATCGGAAAAAGCTGCGGTTTTCATTGTAATAAATGCACAATGAGACCTGAAAAAATTCGTCGTATTTACGGTTGAAGGCAGCTCTTCAATGTGGTATAATTTAAGTAACATATTACAGGAAGTCAAATTCAATCTAAAGGAGGAGTGTGAAATGCAAACAATTCTTATAGTCGGAGTAGTCCTGCTCGTGCTGTTGATCCTTGTTTCGATGTTTTTCATACACAAGAGCAAGCAAAGAGCTGACGAAGCTTATTTCAGCGAGCAGATAAGAAGAAATCAGGAGCGTCAGAAACAGACCGAAGAAGCCGAACGTCAGAGACGTATGATGCAGCGTGAACGTGTAAGCAAAAACTGATGTTATATGAAAGACCGCTTTATTAAGCGGTCTTTTTCGGTATATATGCAAAAATGCCGTCCTCAAATGAGGACGGCATAAGCTTTATTCAGCTATAATATCTGCTATTTCCTGTGCAAGATTCGGATCATCGCATGAGAACCATAAGCTATTTGACAGGAAGTAATATGGGTATTCTTTATCTACATAGACATAATCAGCAGCTTCCAAACACGGGTTTGCATTTTCGCCTGATGCCATATCTTTGAGTCCATAACCATCTGCACTGAAATGAATAGTTGTGCTGTTTTCTCCGCTTTGCACATACATACTTATAAAATGATCAACTGTTCGTGTGGTAAAATCTACAAATCCGTTTTGTTCGGAAGGCATTTCTTCAAAGTCAGGTAACCGCCATTCCTTACTGTCAAGGAGAGAAGAAATCTTCATCAGTTTATCGTCCGACAAATAATTTGTATATTGAATTAATTGTAAAGTGGCTTCATGTTCTTCTCCGTACTGATCTTTAAATTTGTTATATAAGTCTACCTGATTATACGGAACATCTTCATTATTGACACGGCAGCCCCAGCTTCCGTCATTCAGGAATGAGAAACTGATAAGCTCATCTCCAGAATTTTCACCAGACAGATAAGACTTTATCTTCTGTACTAATTCGGTATCATAAGCTCTATAGACCTGTCCCGTCTTTGAGCGAATGATCTCTCCCGAATCATTCTTTCTATATTCGGAAATTTCAACTAATGTATACTCAGGAAGAGTCTGCAAGCTGACAAGAAAATGCATTTTAGTATCTTCACTGTAAATAACTATGCTATCGTCAGCATTGATGTCAGCTTCATTGGTGATAGATTCATTCATGCTTTCTACTTCCCATTTGCAGGAATTTAATGTATTGTATAATGCTTCTTTATCCTTATCTGTAAGATATATGTCAGTATCGTCTTTTATCTTCCAGTTGAAGAAGGCGAAATTATTTTTCGGTGCTGTTTCAACAGCAAAATCATCACCGAGTATCTCTCTTATCCTGCCTGCAAGCTCATCATAATTAATATCGTAAACCTTGATATTATCTCTTGTATGACCTTCATCTGTACATTTGTAATTGTAGTAACCTTCTAAATTACTTCCGTTATTAAACGTTTCAACGTGCATCGAATCATAAACAAGAATATTTGAATCCCTGCGCAAAGTGATATAAGCAAGTTCGTTGCCATTGAGGTATACAAAATCAAGTTTGTCCAAAGACTGGAAGTGGAACGGCATATCTTCAATAAACGGATCTCTGTCCTTTCTTTCCAGCGTCAGGCTGTTAAAGAGTTCGCCAAGCTGCTCACACTTATCCGAAGGTATTGTCCTGCCCTGAGTTACATACGCAAGATAGTCTTCGTCTGTAGTTACACTGATGTTTGTATGATCATCACTTGATACAGTTATTTCATGTGCAAAGAAATCTCCGAACGGTGCGATTTCTTCAATTGCCTCTGTTATTGGCTGCTCGCTCACATTACCGAGTATACCTTCAATAGTAGACTTGAAAAGGTCATAGTCTATTTTCCATGTCTTAACGGAATAATCATCTTCTGCCGCAGCAAGTCTGTCGCCCTCGTCGGTATACTTGCAGCAGCTGTATCGCAGTATACCTGTACCGTTTATATCTTGTATACCTATACATCTGATCTCGTTTCCGTTATCATAGACAAAAGACGGAGCTTCTTTAAAATCATAACTGCCATTTTCTTCATTATCAATATCTTTCAGCGACTGATTGATAGCAGATAATAAAACATCAGCATCGGATATCTCTTCATAGTCGTAGTTATTCAGAAATCCTGCGATCTGTTCACGCTGCTCCTGAGTTATATCCTTGCCTTTGTAAAAAAATACCTTGTATTCTTCATCTGACTCGTTATCAATATATATTGTCCTTGGCTCTGAATTATAATGGCATAGCTGATAGTTTATATCTGCAAAGTCGCCGAAAGGAGCTGTCTTTTTGGTGGTATCTGCATCTGTCATAGCCAATTCACTGTGTCTGAACTGTTTGTATGCGTATGCTCCGCCGCCTAATCCGCCAATTACAAGTGCAGCGGCAGCTGCGACACTGAGAAATCTCTGCCACTTAGGACGGCTGTACACTTCAACGCCGCTGACAGTCTGTTCTGTTGTTTTTTCTATTGGGGTTGATCTTTCTTTGAATTTTCTTTCACTCATACTGAATATCTTCTCCTTTTCCTTGAAATCACGAGGAGGATATTCTTCTGTGAGTCTGTCTATTACGCTCTGTTCTGCATTTTCCAGAAAATCGAGCTCGTTTCTTTCTATCATTAACTCACCTTCCCTTCACCAATATCCGAAAGCACATCTCTCAGCCGCTTTAATACTCGACTGAGCCTTTTTCTTACTGCATCTGCTTTCATCCCGACCATATCTGCAATTTCGTAAGACGATTTTCCGTAATAATACTTCTGCATGATTATAGTCGAATCAGGTTCGCCGAGAGAATTTACCGCATCAAGAACTTCATGGGCGGTCTCTGCTCTTTCTGCGATCTCATCAACTCTCTCCGCAGACGGAATCTGTATGACATCATCACCGTCAATAGATATAGTATCCGCCCTGCGTACATTAAGCTTACGGAACATATCTATCGAACGCCTCTTTGATATTGTTGCGACATAGCCTTTGATATTACCGCTATACTCCCTGCTGGGATCGTACTTCAAAAAAATATCCGAGAAAACATCACTGACACATTCGTCTATATCCTCCCTCGAAGCAAAGCTTCTCAGACGGTTGAATACTATGGTGTAAACATAATTATAGTATTCATCGAATATAAGTCTGTGTGCCTTGTCAGGACTATTTTTTAAAAGCTCGCGCAGTTTTTCGTCAGTCATCTGATCCCTCCCCGCTTGTGTAATCTATTTGTTAAAGCTGTTCAAATGCATTTGTCACGCTCTGTAATATATACTCGCAGTCCTCAAAACGACTGTGACGTGGTGCAGAAAAATTTTTTCGTTGGTTATATTTTATCACAAAATATCGAATAAAACAACTCCTCAGCTAAAAACCGCCTGTTTTTCTTCATCAAATTGCACAAAAATAAAACTGACCATATGTCATGGAATATAATACAACTGCAAATTGATGCGTACAAGTTGATTTTTTGCAGATTTTTAGCACAAATTATTGTATGTACAGCACAATCGTGATATAATTAGTATAGTAACAACATTGGGTTACAGGAGGATATTAAAATGAGAATAGGTTTTATAGGAGCAGGTAAGGTCGGGTTTTCACTCGGAAGATATTTCGTTGAAAACGGACTTACAGTATCCGGATATTACAGCCGTAATATCCAGTCACGAGTAGAAGCTTCACGCTTCACAAGAACAAAGGCATTCGACGAGCTGGCTGATCTTTTAAACAGCAGCGATACGGTGTTCATAACCGTTCCCGATAACGCTATCAGGGAAGTATATGAACAGATAAGGGATATCGGCATAGCCGGAAAGCAGATATGCCATTGCAGCGGCGCGATGTCCGCGCTTGAAGCTTTTCCCGATATCGCAAGATTCGGCGGCAGCGGATGCTCTATCCACCCGCTTTTCCCTGTAAGCAGCAAATACGACTCATACAGGGAGTTCCATAATGCTTTCTTCTGCCTTGAAGGCAGCGAAGCTCATGTTATGCAGTGGAAAAAGATCTTTGAGGACATGGGCAATCCTGTACGAATTATCTCAAGCAGCCATAAGCATGAATACCATGCAGCCTGCGCTGTGTCAAGCAATCTCGTATGCGCACTTGCTGAGGAAAGCGTTGATCTTCTCAAAAAGTGCGGTTTCAGCGAGAACGAAGCACTTGCAGCTCTCCAGCCCCTTGTAATGAGCAATATCCGCCATATCTTCAAGGTCGGTCCTGCACAGGCTCTTACAGGTCCTATTGAGCGAAATGATGTCCAGACAGTCCAGAAGCACATCGAATGTCTTAACCAGGAAAGCGACAAGTCGATGTACAAGGCAGTTTCACGCAAGCTTGTTGAGGTGGCTCAGAAAAGACACCCCGACAGCGACTACAGAAAGATGAACAGAGTCCTTTTATAAACTTACAATACAAACATAGCCCGAAAGCAGTTTTTAACTGCTTTCGGGCTTTTTATCAGTCTATTTTTAGTGTACGCTCAGTCATTCCGACCGCTACGCCCTGAGTGTTCGTTCCTACATGACAGGCTATGCTGCATGAAAGCGGACGATATACAACCTTATATCCTGCAAACTCAGCCTTTACCTTGTCAAACCACTGTTTCGCAGCACGTTTGTCCTCAAAAGTACCTGCCGCACCTATGCTCAGCTTTTCCTTTGGTATGCCTGCATACTTTTCCGCAATGTCCTTATGAACGGCTTCGAGCATTTTCTGCTCAGCACTTGCCATTCCCCTGACTCTTGCATATGCATCGAGCTTGCCGCCCTGTATTTTAAGTATGGGCTTCAGATTGAGCACGGTTGCAATAGCGGCACCTGCGGCGGTTATTCTTCCTGTCTTGGTTATTCGCTTGAGACTCTGAAGAGTTATATATATATCATTCTGATACGCATTTTTTTCAAGCAGCTCCTTTATCTCGGCAGCATTATTCCCTTTGTTCGCAAGATACTTCGCATCGTAAACAGAGTCAAGAAGTGTTACGGATATACGGTGATTGTCGATAACGACCACCTTTCCGTCATATTCTGCTGAAAGAGCCTTCGCTGTACTGCACGAACCGCTAAGTCCGCTTGACATTGGGATATAGACAAGTTCGTCATATCCCTCGGAGAGTATTTTGTCCCACATTTCCGTCATTGCTCCAGGGGACGGCTGAGACGAAACAATATCCTTGTTTTCGTTCAGTGCCTTATACAGTTCGTCATGGGTAAGCGTCACTTCCTCAAGATGATCCTTTCCGTCAATAATAACAGGCATCGGCAAAACATATATGCCGTATCGGCTGCCCTCCTCAAGTGATATACCACTGTTAGTGTCAGTCATGACCGCAGTTTTCATTCAGTTTTCCTCGTTTCCATCAGCTTTATACATCTCTGCCTCAGCAGAGCAAATTTCCCATAGGTGATTATACCATTATACGCCGATATTGTCAATAGAACCTGATCTATAATCACGAGTGTAAAATGAAAAGCTCCGATTAAAATCGGAGCTTGTATATCACCATGAGAGCTTATTGTCCTCTATCTTAGCGTCAAGAAGCTGGCAGTACAGATTTACGCCCTCTTTGTAATAATTGAAAGTGCCCGATACTGTTATTTCACTGTTAAGGGCAGGATAATCATCGGGGTATTTGTGTTCGCCGTCAAGTACGAACTCTATTCCCTGTGAGCAGCAGGCTGTAGCATCACTTATAAGCACGGCAAAGTACTCATTGCCTGTCTGTTCGTCCTTAAAATATGAAAACGGACCTTTTACACGTATCTTCTGTCCCATATAATTGTCAGGATTTGATACCATATCATAGACCTGTGCATAGACCATCTGTGAATTCAGCTCTGTCAGATCCACATCGTATCCGTTTACAGCAACAGCTGCTTCTGCCTTTGAAGATGTATCAGCATCGGATGATGTGCTTTCTTTCTGCGCTCCGCAGGAACAAAGGCTCGCCGCTAAAAGCATTGGTATAAATAAAGATCTTTTTAAAGACATCTTTTTTCTCTCCTCACAAATTGATAATCGATTTCATTTTCAATCATATTATACCACTATATTTTCAAAAAATCAAGTCACAAAATTCTTTTATTTTTCAATAAAAAAGACTGCTGAGAGGGGAGCCCCCTCTGGCGAGATCGTGGCATAAAATTACCGAGCCCATAATCACAGGCTCGGTAACCCACTTTTCCGTTACGAGGAGATAACTGATAAGCAGTCCTCGTTATTACAGATTTTTGCTGAAGAAATCGTCTATAAGCTTTATAAGCTCATCATTCGTACTGTTATACATTTCCTTGTCTATCATATCAACGAACTTTATGTATTCATCGTCAGGAATATCATCACCGTACTTATTCTCAAGCTCATCAAGCTTTGGAGTAATGAATTCCTCCTTGTACTTCTTGTATTCGGGAGTGTAGAAATAGCTGTTATGCCCATTCCTGCCCTCTTCGTCAAACACCTTGTATTCCACATTCGGGTTTGTTATATCACTCTTATGCGCAATTATAGCTGCTCCATTATAGTCTATGACATCATCATCGTTGCCATGCAGCACAAGCACAGGTATACCCGACTTGTTTATGCCGTCAACTGCCGATATTGAGGAGTCGCTGCCGAATTTGACCTTATTATACAGCCATACCACAGGATCAAGAAGTTTGCCCCAAACGCCATATCTTCCGCCGCAAGTCTCTGAAAGCTCCTCAAACGGCGTATTATAGCCTGACATAGTTATATCTGCTTTTACATCATGGTCGTAGTTGAGCACGGCTGCCGCTGCATATCCGCCCCAGCTGTGTCCAAGCACAAATTTATCAAGTATATTGAGACGAGCGTCGCTTTCCGCATAAGTAAGTGCGTTATCAAGGTCGAGGACAGACTGTGCAAGTCCTTTTGTACCCTCTCCTTCGCTGTAGCCGCTTCCTGTAGCGTCATAGGCGAATACACGCCAGCCGCAGTCAACAAGCCTCGTTATAAGTGAGAGATACATCTCGTGACCGCTGCCTATACCATGAGCGAATACGATAAGTCCCTTGTTGTTGTCCATGCCGTATATGTAGCCTTTGAGAGTATTGTCCCCTGATTTGAAGCTTACCTCTTCACGTGGATATTCCTTCTCATAATGGTCGTAGAACCATGTGGCAGCTTTATTCCTGTCAGGATAATCGCCTCGTCCGAAGCTCTTCGACATTTCCTTTGACGTTATTATGTATGCTATTACAAAAGATATTATCAGAAATAAAAATAATGCTATGAAAACTCTTTTCAGTACTTTTTTCATTGCTCTTTCCCCCTTGCTTTCTGTTAATTATACCACTTTGTATTTTTGATGTCAACAACTGCAAAGTACGGTATACATAATCATTGACATTATATGCCGAGTCTGCTAAAATAAATGTATCTTATTTTTTATGGAGGTAACATATGAAAAACACATTCACAAAAATAGCCACTGCTTTTCTTTCCGCTTCTGTGTTGATGATATCATCTGCTGCTCACGCATTTGCTGCGTATGAACTCGGTGATGTCAACAACAACGGTTATGTAGATGCAGTAGACGCATCGCTCATTCTGTCGGAATACGCAAGCAGTGCAACTCAGAAGGGCGGAACTTTCACAGACGAACAAAGAAAAGCTGCCGATGTGAACCACGACAATTACGTTGATGCAGTTGACGCTTCACATATCCTTGCATACTACGCATACAAGTCCACAAGCGGTACTCTTGACCTCGAAGCTTTCGTAAACGCTCCAACAACCGCTGCTACAACTACTAAGGCTGCCACAACAACGACTACTGCAACGACTACAACTGCCGTTACCACCACGGTAACTGCTGTATCTGTAGATTACAGCGAAGATATCATAGGCTTCTGGGAGCTTGTTCCCGATGACGAAGATGATACCGACAAAATGGGACTCTTCTTTGCTAAAGACGGTACAGGCGGAGTATACGATATTACCTCCGATATGTTCCGTTTCAGCGGAAATGATTTCATTTTATCCGATACAGTTATACCCTCACCGCTCTTCTCTGATGATAACGGCAAGATCATAATCAATGACAGTGAAGAAAACATTATCGAAATGGAAAGGATAAAAAGCTCAAACGGATATCTTGGAACATATCACTTCTATGGCGGTAAGTTATACGACATTCTGGCAAACAGCTTCAAGCTTGACCGCAAATCAGAAGTAAATCCCATTTATGCTATACTTGATTTCTATGAAAACGGTCAGAGCAAGATAGTTTTCAAAAACTACTTCACTTATAAGCTGAACGGAAACACCATTGAATTAACAGAAAATGAAAACCTTATGGTACTGTTTAATGGTCCGGGGACTGTAAAGATCGAAGGAGATAAAATGTCTGTTACGGACGGCAATGAAGCAGTGCTCTTTACAAGAGTAAAATTCCCCTCAGATGAAAGCCTGCTTTATTAAATATGTTTATCTGCTGCGGTAACTATAAATGTTACCGCAGTGTTTCTTTGTTCATTCAAACATCATGTTTACATAATCTCCATATATAGTCGTTTTCTACAAGTCTACACCTCGTTTTTCGGCAGCAATATAGACAACATTGCGGAATTTTTTTAAGGCAGTATAACGAATAAAATTAATAAACTGTAACATTTCATAAAAAGGGGTTTACAAATCCCCATATTCAAAGTATTATAATAACATAATTTTTTATTTTATAGGGGGCTTTTTTATGAAACTTTTTTCAATGTTAGGAGCAATTTACGACGACATCACGACAGGCGCAAATTCCTACATCTACGATGAGGATTATGACTGCTTATACCTGCCTGTCAGCAAAGAGTTTGTCAACCAGATCCTGGGAAGAAAGTGTGAGCAGTGCGGAGTTCTTGTTTTCACTATGGACAGCAACTTCTGGTATTCGGTTGACAGCGTTCTCATCGATGAAGATGAGACACCAAGGGATTTGAGAGAAGAAATCAATGAATACGTTGAGGACCTCGAGTTAGGTCATCAGTACCAGGCACTCAGCTGTGCTATCTCAAACGTTTTTTGCAAAATCTGACAACGCAAAGGACCGCCTTTTATAGGCGGTCCTTTTTCTCTTTTGATGCAGCACCATCATTCTCACATAAAAAAGAGCAGTCCAAGCGGACTGCTCTTTCTGTATATTCAGTAATAAATTACTTCATAGCCTCTTCAACAGCAACTGCGCAAGCAACTGTTGCACCAACCATCGGGTTGTTACCCATACCGATAAGTCCCATCATCTCAACGTGAGCAGGAACAGATGAAGAACCTGCGAACTGAGCGTCAGAGTGCATACGGCCGAGTGTATCTGTCATACCGTATGAAGCAGGGCCTGCTGCCATGTTATCTGGGTGGAGTGTACGTCCTGTACCGCCGCCTGACGCAACTGAGAAGTACTTCTTGCCAGCGTCAACGCGCTCCTTCTTATATGTGCCTGCAACGGGGTGCTGGAAACGAGTCGGGTTGGTGGAGTTACCGGTGATAGAAACGTCAACGTTTTCTTTCCACATGATAGCAACGCCCTCTGTAACATCGTTAGCGCCGTAGCAGTTAACCTTTGCACGAAGACCGTCGGAGTAAGCCTTGCGGAATACTTCCTTTACTTCGCCTGTATGATAATCCATTTCTGTCTCAACGTAAGTAAAGCCGTTGATACGTGCGAT
>JAEEGL011732841.1_pt1 | contig 17688 bp, 7 predicted proteins | sample 9134231 | NCBI WGS metagenome assembly JAEEGL01 (sample SAMN16246548, study PRJNA631951) | gut metagenome | biome: gut microbiome; feature: rumen; material: fiber-attached | host: Bos | place: Iran: Karaj | collected 2018-10 | reverse complement strand
TTGCTGCCCTCGGGCAGTTCAGAAAGGAATTTACCCATAACCTTGAAGGCATCACGGTCGTAGAAGTCGTCGCAGTTCAGAACGGCAAACGGCTCCTTGATGACGTCCTTACCCATCAGTACAGCATGATTCGTTCCCCAAGGCTTTACGCGGCCTTCGGGCACCTTGAAGCCCTCGGGCAGGGCATCCAAGGCCTGGAAACAGAGTTCGCAAGGCACCTGTCCCTCGTACTTTGAGAGGATCTGTGTGCGGAACTGCTCTTCGAAGTCCTTGCGGATAACCCACACTATCTTGCCGAATCCTGCCTGGATGGCATCGTAGATACTATAGTCCATGATGGTCTCTCCGTTGGGGCCCAGACCATCCAATTGCTTCAAGCCACCATAGCGGCTTCCCATGCCTGCTGCGAGCAGGAAAAGAGTTGGTTTCATTTTCGTTATAATTAAAGGTTTTACATTTCAAGGCGCAAAGATACGAATAAAAATCAGAACTGCAAAGTATTTTCACATAGTTTTTAAAACGACCACTTTTTTTACAACAGGCAACTATTTCATAAAAGGCATGTTCTGTGCCTGTTTCAACAGCATGTCGGCCATGATGCCGTTGGCATCGTTGTGGCCGTTGATGGTGTCGTAGACATTTTTCACGCCCTCGCGTCCGCCTCCATTTTTAAGTACGTGGACCAGGCATAGGTATTGCAATCCGATGCTTTCAGAAAGGATGTCGATGTCGGTAACGGCCAGTTGCGATAGCGCCAGTAGGTAGGCATCTTCGCTGTTCTCTTCAATAAAACGTTGCACATGGCCCAGGGTCTCCAGTTTAAAAGCCTCGAGCAGCGGTACGAAGGACATGAGTGAGGTAGGAAAGATTTCTGCTTGGTTGACAGCGGCTATTTTCTGGTTCAGGCGTTCGAAGGGATGGAGGGAGAGGTAACTGCGGAATGAATCGCTCGAGAGCGTTACTTCGTCCAACTGTCCGCTCTTCACCAACGCCTGTACCTGCCGTCGGTAGTCGTTGAGTACGGTGCGCAAGCGGCTGAATTCGTCGTCGGCCAGTTCGAGCATGCCGGCCAGCCGGCTGAACTGCCTGCGGTATTCCGATGGCATTTTCACCTCGCCCTTGTAGCCGATGTCGTGCTCAATGGTCGACCACACATGCTGCAAGGCGGTTCGCATCTGTAGTTCAAAGCGGGGGCTGCCTTGTTTCAGTCGGCAGATGTAGTGCAACGAATTGTAGCCGAAACTATCCAACTGATGCAGTTTGCGCTTATCGACGCTCTCGTTCCAGTCGATGTCGAAGATGTGCTTAACGATGGCAGCCACCTTGTCCACATCATCGGTATAGAACGTGATGATACGCATGCCTACGAGGTCGGTGATATCGTCAATGCTCTTGTATTTCGCTCCTTTTCGTTCCAGTTTTCCAGCCAGCGACTTCTCTGTTTTCACCCTGCCCTCAATGGCAGTGACATAGATGCCCTGCTCCTCAATGGCCTTGCGTAACAGGTCGTTGATAGTCTGTAACAGTGGCTTCAGCGTTGGCTGCAATTCCCGAAACTGCTCCATCAGCATCTCGCTGTGGGGGTCTAGATTGATGTGCTCCATATCCTATTTAATAACTTTCGACTGCAAATTTAGTCATTTTTTACCGAAGATGCGAAACTTTTTATATTTTTTTATTACCTTTGCACCCATGATTGAGAATCTCATTGCATCGTTGCCGATGCTGGTTTGTGCTTTCTGGTCGGTCATCACGCTGCTCGACTGGTATGAGCGTCGCACGTCAGACAAGATGCAGTTGCTGCATTTTTCCATGGCGGCCACGCTGCTCTACATGGGGCATTATGTGTTTTTCTGCCATGCCGACTCGCTGATCCCAGTCACCGACACCATCTATTGCTTCACCAACTTGGCTGTATATCCGTTGTACTACCTGTATATTTCTGAAGTAACCGATGCTGTTCGCCACCGTTTCCGCAAACTGCTTATCCTGTTGCCGGCGGTGCTAACAGGCCTTACTGCCGGCATCCTTTATAGCCTGATGGATTCCACGCAGACTCAGGAGTTTATCAGTGTCTATCTTTACCGTAGTGTACATACTCCCTTGAATGGTCTTCCATATATATTGTCTGTTGTCCACGACATTGGAAAAGTAGTCTTTGCATTGCAGATTCCGCCCATCCTCATCATGGGACTGCGCCGCATCAAGCACTTCAATAGTGGTATTGATGCTCTTTTTGCCGATACAGAGAACAAGAAGATGTATATGATTCGCACCATTTTGATGCTCTTCATTGTTATCTCGTTCTTTTCGTTTATGGCCAATGTCATAGGGCGGCAGTATTTCTTCAGTTCAGTCTGGCTTATGTGTATCCCGTCTGTCTTGTTCTCGGTGCTGCTCTTTGCTTTGGAGTATGCTGGTCACAGACAGAACTTCAACGTTTTCGACTTGCGCCGAGAGCGTAGCGATACCCGAAATCTCGACATCTCAAAGGCGGCAAAAGCGGATGAAGCCATGCCGGTTTTGCCCGATGAGGCTGATAAGATTGATGTGCTGTGTGAAAAGATTAAGGCCGTGATGGAGAGTGAGCAGATGTTCAGGAAGTCAGACCTGAAACTCAGCGATATAGCCATGCGTATGAATACCAACCGTGACTACGTGTATCAGGCCATCAACGGTCGCTTGGGTGTCTCGTTTGCCGAGTACATCAACCGCCATCGCGTAGACTATGCCGCCGAATTGCTCACTCAGCATCCCGATATGCCGCTGGTAGATGTGGCCCTGCATGCCGGCTACACCAGCACGGCCTCGTTCTACCGCAACTTCAGACGCTATAAGGAGTGTACGCCAGCCGACTGGCGACGGAATAACGTGCGTTCTCAACCCCCGTCATAATTCGTTGTAAAGTAAGAGACTGTGAAGAAGAGGATCAGACATATTGTCATCGGTGTTGTTGTGGCGGTTGTTGCCCTGTGTGCCCTGCCGCTACTCATCTATCTGCCGCCTGTGCAGAACTGGCTGGTAAGGCAAGCATCGGCTATCGCTTCCGAACAGACAGGGCTTGACATTTCGATAGGGTATGTCAGTTTGGATTTTCCCCTTGACCTCAGTCTTGAGGATGTTCTGGTCAAGCAGGAAATAGATACCGTGGCCAGCGTAGGCCGAGCAACAGTCGATATTGGTCTGATGCCATTGCTTGCCGGCGAAGTGAAGGTTAGCACGCTGGAAGTCCGCGAGGCGCAACTCAACACCCTCGACCTGATTTCCGATGTACAGGTGATGGGCAGGCTTGGACAACTACTGCTGAATCCGGGTGAAGTAGGGCTGCTATCGGGCAACATCAGACTGAGCACCGCTACGCTCAACGATGCCGACATTACGGTGCTCCTAAGCGATACGGCCGCTGTTGATACTACAGAGACGCCGCCTGCCTTCAGTCATATCGGTTTTGAGAGCATAGCCATCCATAATTCTCAGGTGTCCGTCCACCTGCCCGGCGACTCGATGTTGATAGGATTAGGTGCCCAGTTGCTCCAAGCCGACGGCGGCAGCATCAACCTGGCAGACAGCCGCTACGAGGTGGCATCGTTGGTATGGCAAAAAGGCTCTTTACTCTATGATTTGCCTTTCGAGCCCCCAACCACTCCCGTCAGTCCCACCACTCCCACCACTTCCATAAGGCCCATTGACTACAACCACCTCCGTGTATCCGACATCAACTGGCACATCGATTCGCTCCTCTATGCCGATCCGCTTATCAAACTAGACGTGCGACAGGCTATGATGAAAGAGGACTGCGGGCTGAATATCACCCAACTGCAAGGCCCCGTTGTCATCGACGACCAGGGTATAAGGCTCTCTGAAATGACCCTACGTACACCTTATTCATATATTTACACGAGTGCTGACGTGGATTTCAGTGTGGCCGACTCTATCAATCCCGGACGGATGAATGTCACCGTGGATGCCCAGTTGGGTAAGCAAGACATTGCTTTCTTCTACGATGGTATCGATACCCGTCGGTTGCCGGAATGGCCGCTTACATTGAAGGGTAGGGTAGGGGGCAACACAACCCATGCCTCTTTCCTCATCTCGCAACTGTCGTGGCCAACGGTTATGCAGGCTGAAGGCAGTGGTACACTGGATAACCTGACAGATACTAACCGCCTGAAGGCGAAACTCAACCTGCAGGCTCAGACCTTTAGCCTGCAGCCATTGTTCGATGCTCTGGGAGTGCCAAACGCTGTAACTATCCCCCACGGGATGGCCGTCAACGGCATGGTAGAAGCCGACGGTTCCCGCTATATGGCCGACCTCACCCTGCTCGACGGCAGCGGTACGGCCAAGGTAAAAGGCTCGTTCGACCAGAACAGCATGGCATACGAGGCCGAAGGCAATACCGCTGAACTGAATCTGAAGCACTTCCTGCCCGACAACGCCCTATCCGTCCTCACCTCCCAGTTCTCCATCCGTGGCGAAGGCGCCGATTTCATGAAGCCCGGAGGTGCATGGGTGGATGCCGACATTAGCGTAGGAGAGATAGGCTACGGACAACATCTGTTTAACGACATGATTATTCAGGCACACCTGAAAGACGGACATGCCATAGCCGATGTGTCGGCCTGCGACTCGCTGGTGGAAGGCACCGTTAGCGTGAATCTCAACCTGGCTAACGACTTGCAAGGCGATGTAAGTGCCTGCATCAGCCATCTCAATCTCTATGCACTTGGTGCCAGCGTCAATCCGCTGACAGTAGGCATGAACGGCGACTTTGAAATCAAGACCGACATGAACAGGGTTCACCGCCTGAGCGGACTTATAGATAATATCTATTTGCGTGACTCACTGAAGACCTACAAGCCCGAAAAGGTGGGCCTGCTGTTCAACTTGCGCGAGGATACCACTTACGTCAGGGCGCAGAGTGGCTCGCTCATCATCAAAATGGATGCCAGCGGCCATTATGAGCCGTTTGTTACATGTCTCATGGCCATCGCCGATACCATGATCTCGCAGAATGAGCGCCACGTCATAGACCAGATCACCCTGAAACAGATGCTGCCCGTAGCCCGCCTGTATGTCAGTAGCGGACAAAGCAACCCCGCAACCAACTACCTTAAGGCTGCTGCCAATACGGAGTTCAAGGAACTGCTTGTCAATATTACCACTTCGCCAACGGACGGTGTCAACGGCGAGGCACATATCTTCAGCCTTAATGCAGACTCCACCCTCATCGACTCCGTCTTCGTTTCGTTGAAGTCGAAGCCCAACCGTGGCCTGACCTTTCAGACGCGTGTGGCCAACAATCGGCGCAACCCGCAGTTTGTGTTCACAGCATTGGCCGACGGCCATTTGCAGGAGCATGGTCTCACACTGGGCCTGCGTGTGTTCGACGACAAGAACCGGATGGGACTGCGTTTGGGCTCCAGAATAGATATGGAAGACAACGGCCTGCGCTTCCACCTGATGCCGGCCAATCCCACCATCGGCTATCGTCTGTTTACGCTCAACGACGACAACTATCTGTTCTTAGACAACAACAACCGGCTTCAGGCCGACGTAAAACTGCTGTCGGAAGGTGGTGCTGGCTTGAGGGTCTATACCAACGAGGCTTTATCCGACACCTTAGACAATCAAAAAATGTTGCAGGACATTACCATAAGTCTCAACCGCTTCAATCTGGAACACCTGACATCGGCACTCCCCTATGTACCCCATATTACCGGAATCCTGGACGGCGACTACCATCTGACGATGGATGAGAAGAAGCAGATATCAGTGGCCAGCGACATGCAGGTGAAACAATTGACCTATGAGGGTGAGCCTTTGGGCAACCTCAGTGCTGAGTTTGTGTATCTGCAACGTGAGGACGACTCTCATGCTGTGGAAGGCCTGCTAATGAAGGATAATAGTGATATTTTGGCTTTCAGCGGCAACTACCGCAACAAAAAGGTTACCGGCGGCCATGAGCAGATTGACGGTACGCTGACCCTGACGAAGACACCCCTGGGACTTATCAATGGCTTCATCCCTGACCATATCATAGGACTCGAGGGCTTAGCCGAGGGCGAACTCAGCGTAAAAGGCTCGCTCAGCAAACCTGATGTCAACGGTGAGGTGATGCTTGAGGATGCCTGCCTGTTCAGTGAGCCATACGGCGTGAGGATGCGCTTCGACGACGACCCCGTGCGCATAGAAAAGTCGAAACTGCTGCTCGAAAACTTCACCATGTACGGTTATAACAATAATCCGCTCAACATCATGGGCAATATAGACTTCCATGACCTTGACCATATAAGCATGGACTTGAGGATGCGTGCCTCTAACTATCAACTCATCAACACCAAACAGACCGCCAATTCCATTGCCTACGGCAAGGCCTTTGTCAATTTCATGGCCTCCATGCGCGGCCCGATAGACCAACTGAGAATGCGCGGACGGCTCGACGTGCTTGGTACTACCGACCTTAACTACCTGCTGCTCGACTCGCCCCTGTCTACCGATAACCAGATGGACGAGTTGGTGAAGTTTACCGATTTCCAGGATACTACGCAGGTAGTGGTTCATCGGCCCGCACCCAGTGGCCTTGATATGGACTTGCGCATTAGCATCGACCAAGGCGCGCATGTGAAATGCGGGCTCAATGCCGAGCAGACCAACTACGTGGACATCTATGGCGGTGGTGACTTGCGCATGCTTTATAACGGCTCTGGTGAACTGGGCCTGACCGGGCGCTATACCTTGGCCAGCGGACAGATGAAATACTCGCTGCCGGTTATCCCGCTGAAGACCTTTACCATACGCGACGGCAGTTACGTAGAATTTACCGGCGATGCCACTAATCCCACACTCAATATTACCGCTACTGAGCGAACAACCACTACCGTGGGCAGAGATGGTGAGCAGTCACGAAATGTAACTTTCGACTGCGGCGTGTCCATTACCCAGACGCTCAACAACATGGGTGTGAAGTTCGTTATCGAAGCGCCTGAGGACTATGCCGTCAATACCGAATTGGCGACTATGTCGACCGAGCAGCGGAGCAAACTGGCCGTTACCATGCTTACTACGGGTATGTACTTGGCCGATGGCAACAGTAGTGGATTCTCCATGAACGGCGCGCTGAGTTCCTTCCTCGAAAACGAGATCAACAGCATCACGGGTAATGCCCTGAAGAGCGTCGACCTGAGTGTGGGTGTAGACAAGACCACCGATGCCTCCGGCGACTCGCACACAAACTATTCGTTCAAGTTTGCCAAGCGATTCTGGAACAACCGCCTGAAAGTGCAGATAGGCGGCAAGGTGTCGTCGGGCAGCGATGCCATGCAGAACGGTCAGCGACAGTCGTTCTTCGATAATGTCACCATGGAGTACAGGCTCAGTCCTACGTCGAACCAGTATGTGAAACTCTTCTTCGATCAGAACTCCTACGACTGGCTCGAGGGTTACACCAGTAAATATGGTGGCGGCTATATATGGCGGCGCAAACTGGACCACTGGTGGCAGTTCTTCATGCCGTCTACCCACCTTTCTACCATCAACATTCAGACTACTTCGCAAACGCCCAGGCAGCCCGCCTCGCAAACGCCTAAGCAGCCTACCTCGCAAACGTCTAAACAGCCCACCTTGCAAACGCCCAATGACTCCATACGCTAAATATATCGTCTTAGCCTTCTGTTTCGCTATAGTGGCGGCCTGTTCCACCACGAAACAGGTATCCGATGATGACCCGCTCTTCGTCGGACTCAAGAAGATACAATATAATCTCCCCGATTCAGTTGTTTCACCAGCGGGAGACGCTGCCTATCGTGACCACCTTGTCACCACCCAGGAAGAAGTGGAGGTGGCATTGGCCACCGCCCCTAACGGTGCCCTCTTCGGCAGCAGTTACTACCGTTCTCCTTTCCCCATCGGTCTGTGGGTATGGAACTATGCCAACGGCTCTAGCGGCAAGTTTAAGCAGTTTATCAACAAGGTCTTCGGCAAGCAGCCTGTGCTCATGAGCAAGGTTAACCCAGCCTTGCGCGCTTCCGTGGCACAGTCGGTGCTCCGCAAGAATGGCTTTATGCACGGTAGCGTTGCCTATCGCGAGGTGCCGCAGAAGAATCCCAAGAAGATGAAGATTGAATATACCGTCACGCTTGACTCGCTCTTTACCATCGATACTCTTGCCTACGTCAATTTCCCTAAACAGATGCTGGCTCTCATCGACACTACCATCGCCGAGTCGCCCATCAAGCCGGGAGTGCCCTTCAGCGTGGCGACCCTTGACAGCGAGCGTTCACGCATCAGCAGTCTCTTCCGCAATAATGGTTATTATTACTATCAGCCGTCGTACGCTACTTTCCTGGCCGACACCTTTCAGGTGCAAAACAGGGTGCAAATGCGTCTGCAACTGGCCGACTCTTTGCCTCAGGAAGCCCTCCGTCCATGGTATGTAGGGAAGATAAAGGTGCAACTGCGCAATGCCACAAACACATCGGCCACTGGTTCGGCCAATCGTTCTAATGCATCACCGGCTGGTCGCTCATCTGCTTCACGTACCCCAATTTTCACCGATAGCATAGAGCGTAATTTCCTGAAAGTGCTGTGGGCCACGGGAAAGAAAAGACCGCCCATCCGTGCTCGTGTGCTTCTCAGAGACCTTCAGTTGCGCCCACGCAGTCTATACAGTCACGAAGACTACATACGCTCAGTACAGAAACTCAATGCCACCGGCGTCTTTTCCTCCGTTGACCTACAACTCACGCCCCGCCCCTCAACTCTCACCTCCCAATCCTCATCTCTCACCTCTCACCTCTCACCTCTCACCTCCCAAGACACCCTTGACCTCACACTTAACTGTACCTTCGACAAACCCTACGATGTCTACATAGAGACCAATTTCATCAACCGCACCATTGGCCGCATGGGCCCGGAACTCAAGGTCGGTCTCACCCGTCGTAACCTGTTCCGTGGCGGTGAAATCATCGATATTAACCTACACGGTTCCTATGAATGGCAGACCAACGCAGAGGAATCTAATATGAACACCTATCAGTATGGTGCCGACGGCTCCATCGAATTCCCGCGCATCCTCCTGCCCAGGTTCAAGCGACGCCGCACACCAACACCCAACACCCAACGGCCAACACCTAGAAGAAAACAGCCATACGCTTCACCCTCTACCATCCTTAAACTCTCCACCGATATTGTCCGTCGGCCCGACTACTATAAGATGCATATCGTCAGCGGCGAATGGACCTACCGCTGGCAGCCCACTATGTCCTCGCGCCATGAGTTCTCGCCCATCATCCTGAAATACCAGTTTATGAACACCCGCACCGAGAAGTTCACGGATCTGCTTAGTGACAACCCGTACCTTCTCATAGCCATGGAAGACTACTTCATCCCCAAGATGCGCTATACCTATACTTACACCACGCGCCACACACGATGGGAAACCACCCTTGAGGAGTCGGGCAACCTGACTGCCCTCTACGACGTGCTGCTACAGGGTCATTCATGGAATCAAAAGGAAAAGACATTCTTCAAGAATCCCTATTCTCAGTTTGTCAAGATAGAGACCGACCTCACCAAAACATGGAACCTCGACACTAAGTCGCAACTCATTGGACACCTGAATGCAGGCGTGATGTGGAGTTACGGCAATTCGGTCGATGCACCTTTCAGCGAACGTTACTATGTGGGTGGTGCCAATACCATTCGTGCTTTCAGTGTGCGCAGCATTGGGCCAGGAGGCTTCACGGCACTGGGCAGCACCTCGTCGCAACTGACTTACCTCATGCGTAATGGTGACTCGAAACTTGTTATGAACCTGGAATACCGCCGGCAACTCGCTGGCAGTCTCTACGGTGCCGTTTTCCTCGATGCTGGAAATATATGGAGTTCTTCTACCGCCGATTATACCTTAAACGTCGATGACCTGCCTGACCCTGATGATGAATACGCCAAAAGTGTGGTAAAGGCTTGGAACATCGATGTACAAAACACTAAATTCCGACTTTCAAAACTATTTGATCAGTTGGCCACTGGAACCGGCATAGGACTGCGTTACGACTTGGAGTTTCTTGTCATACGCCTCGACTGGGGCTTTGGCCTCCATCTGCCCTACGACACAGGCCGCTCCTCGTATTTCAATATCCGACGTTTCCGGGATATGCACACCCTCCACTTTGCTGTGGGCTATCCTTTCTAAGTGATGCTGTTTGAGTGTGAAATGGCCGCTTTCGCAAGGAAAAGACGCAAAGAAGAAACAAAAGAAACAATCTATAAAACAAACGAGACGTAGTATAGGGCTGCGTCTCGTTTGTTTTTTATAACTTTGCACCAATAAACCAATAATTATTATGAGACATTTTCGCCTAAGTTTATTTATTGCTATTTGTGCTTTGTTTTTTAGCCCCGCAGGGGCACAAATAAAGAACCCCATGCTGTGGGCCGATGTGCCCGACCCCGACGTTATCCGCGTCGGCGACACGTTCTATCTGGTCAGCACCACCATGCACCTCATGCCCGGCGGCCCTGTCATGGCCTCCAAAGACTTGAAGAATTGGGAAACGGTGGGCTATATTTTTGACAAGTTGACCGACTCGCCCAAGTACGACTTGTCGTTCTCGCTGCCTCTTGACCAGCAGGAGGGCAAAGAGGGCGTGGGTACAGTCTATGGCCGCGGCCAGTGGGCCACGTCGCTGAAATACCACGACGGCAAGTTCTGGGCGCTACTGGCTCCCAACGAGACCAGCGCCATGGGCGATACGTATATCTTCACCGCTCCGAAGGCTGAAGGCCCGTGGACTATCCACTCACGCCTGCGTCATTTCCACGATGCCACCCTTTTCTTCGACGACGATGGCACGCCGTATGTGTTCTTCGGCACGGGTGAGATGTGCCAGTTGACACGCGATCTGAAGGGCGTGGTCGAGGGTTCGCTGCGCCATTATTTCCAGCGTGAGGAGGACGAGCGCGGCCTGTTGGAGGGTACCCGAGTCATCAAGCACAACGGCACCTACTACGCCCTGCTTATCAGTCATGTGTGGGCTCCCGGCCGTCATCGTCGCGAGGTGTGCTACCGCACCAAGGATCTCAATGGCACATGGGAGAAGAACACCATCCTGGAGAGCGACTTCGGCGGTTTCTCTTATCTGGCACAGGGCACCATCGTTGATACCGATGAGGGCGACTGGTACGGCATCATGTTCCAGGACCGCGGCGGCGTGGGCCGTGTGCTCACCCTCAGTCCCGTCCGTTGGATTGACGGCTGGCCACAGTTGGGCGACGAGAACGGCAAGGTGCCCGACGTGATGCGTCCTTACAAGAGCGGACAGCCCGAGACGGCCATCGTTCGCCCCGACGAGTTCTCCTCGTCGAAACTTGGCCTGCACTGGCAGTGGAATCATAACCCCATTGACAACGCCTGGAGCCTGAAGGAGCACCCTGGATTCCTGCGTCTGAAGACCAGTCGCGTGGTGCCTAACCTCTACCTGGCTCCGAATACCCTGACCCAGCGCATGGAAGGCCCGACGTGCAGCGGTAGCGTAAGCATTGACCTGAAGAAAATGCAGGATGGCGACTGTGCCGGCCTGGCTGCCTTTAATGGCGACAGCGGCGTGCTCACCGTGAAGAAGCAGGGCAAGAAATACGTCCTGGTGATGAGCGAACAGAAGGTCAGCCTTACCGAGCGTGAGAAGGCCGTAACCAGCGTCGAGGAAAAGGTCATAGAGAGCGTAGACCTCTCCGGGATTTCCGGAAAATCCGGGAAATCCGGAACCTCCGGAAAACCCGGAAAGCCCGGATTCTCCGGTGTTATCTACCTGCGTTTGGATGGCGACTTCCGTCCCGGCGAGCGGGGTGGGCGCGATGCCGCCAACTTCTACTACAGCCTCGACGGTCAGGAGTGGACGCAGATAGGCACCAAAGACTACCGCATGATTTTCGACTACCGCCGCTTCTTCATGGGGTCTAAGTTCGCCATCTTCAACTATGCCACAAAGAAAACGGGCGGCTACATCGACGTGGACTACTTCGACTATCATGTGGACGACAAATAATTATAACAACGAATTTCACGAATTAAACGAATTGTAAACAAATGATACGGTATTATCTGTTGATGATTGCTATGCTCACGGCACCATGGGCAACGGCACAGAATGAGTTAAAGAACCAGTCCATCAGCGATTTGGGCAACGGCAAGTTCCAGAACCCCGTGGTATTCTCCGACTTCCCCGACCCCGACGTCATCCGTGTCGGCGACACCTTTTACATGGTCACCACGACGATGGTTCACTTCCCTGGTGCCACCATCATCAAGTCAAAGGACCTCGTGAACTGGGAATACTGTGCACAGCCCCTTGAGCAACTCGCCACTACCGACCGCTACTCGCTGCTCAACGGGCAGAGTGCCTACGCCTCCGGCATGTGGGCTTGCTCGATGAAGTATCACAACGGCAAGTTCCATATCCTTATCAACGGCAACGATGCCGGCGGCTGGCTCCTCACCGCTGCCGACCCCGAAGGCAAGTGGGAGATGAAGAAATTGTCGCGCATCTACTACGACCCGGGCATGCTCTTCGATAACGGCAAGGTCTACGTGGCTTGCGGCATCGGCAATATCCAGATGTGCGAACTCGACGAGGACTTCAACTTCAAGCAGGAGAAGCGTGTCATCAGCGACAAGAGCGGACTGGAGGGCTGCCACCTCTATAAGATTGGCGACTACTATTATATCTACGCCACCTACGGCGGTTGGCCAAGCGGCCAGGCCATCTTCCGCTCGAAGAACATCTTTGGCCCCTACGAGGAGAAGATGCTCGTAGAGAAGACCATCAACGGTCAGGTGAACACCGTCCACCAGGGCGCGCTCTTCGACACGACCGAGGGCGAGTGGTGGACTATTATGCAGGAAGACAAAGGCGCCCTGGGCCGCATGCCCAACCTTCAGCCCGTGACATGGGCCGACGGCTGGCCCACCGTGGGCAACAACGGCGTGCCCTACACCACCTGCACGAAGCCTAATGTGGGTGCCACCTACGAGCCGAAGGCCCTGCCCACCAACGATCCCTTCCGCACCTACCCCTTGGGCATGCAGTGGGAATGGAACCACAACCCCGATGCCAGCGGCTGGTCGCTGTTCGAGCGACCGGGATGGCTGCGCCTGAAGGCCCTGCCTGCCGATGGCGTCAGCGAGTCGCCCGCCCCGCTGAAGCAGGCCCGCAATATGCTCACTCAGCGCATTCCCGTCTACCACAATAAGCAGACAACCCCCATCAAGGGCACGGTGAAGATTGACGTGAGCCACCTGCAAGAGGGCGACCGCGCCGGTATCTGTATCTTCCAGGACCCCTATGCCTTCGTTTGCGTGGAGGTGAAAGACGGACAGAAACGGCTCCTGTGGCGTCAGGACATCGTGAGCAGTGGCGACATTCAGCCGGCAGAGGCGGTAAAGACCCCGAACATCGGCGATGAGATTTACCTGCGTGCCACCATAAACTACAGCACCAGCCAAACCACCTTCTACTTTTCGCTCGACAATCAGAGTTACAAGCCCATAGGTCAGAAGACGAAGATGGGCTTCAACCTCAGCGTCTTCGTGGGTGCCCGCTTCGGCCTGTTCTGCTATAATCAGGGCGGAAACTCCGGAAATCCCGGAAATCCCGGAACCTCCGGAGAATCCGGAAATCCCGGCTACGCCGACTTCGACTGGTTCACTACCGAGGACACCTTCGAGGAGTCGATGTTCTACCCCGAGGAATTCGTTGGCTACCCGGAGGACATGCTCACCGCTACGTCGCTGTCGCTGTCGGCTGAGGCCACGGAGGTGATGGTGGGCAACAGCGGACGACTCGACGTCATTGCCACTTATCGCGACGGCCATACGGAGAATGTGGCCCCGCTGGCGCGCTACGAGACCAGTAGCCAGGGCGTCATCGAGATTCGTAATGGACGCATCACCGGCATCGGCGAAGGTGTGGCCCGTGTACACGTGTTCTACACCGATCCGCTGGGCCATGAACTGACGACGCAGTTCACCGTGCGCTCTACGTTCTTCCCCTTCGGCGAGCAGTATATCAAGACCGACTTCTTCGACAATGGCACTTACAACGAGGCCACCCATACCTTCAAGACCGGTCAGTACGGTCAGATGGGCTGGGAGTATACCAATGGTGCCGATATGTCGGATTATAAGTACCTTGTCATCAATCTCGGTGCTACCAGCAGTGGTGTACATCTGAACATCTTCACCGAGAATAGCATCTGGAGCGACGGCTTCGAGTCGTCAGACTTCGGCTCGAAGAAGCAGATTGTGGTCAACCTGCAGACGGCAAAGACCAAGAATGGTAAGAAACTCAACACGAAGAACATCCACATCGTTGCTTTCTGGGGTAACAAGGCTACCATCGTGGTCGACGATATGTACTTGACTAACAACAGCGACTACACGCCGTCGGCAGTACAGACTGTCAAGGCCGACGAAACTCTGCGCTCTCAGCAGATATACGACCTGCAGGGCCGTCGTGTCAGCCGCGAAAGCATGAAGGCTGGTGTCTACCTGATGGGTGGAAAGAAAGTCTTGGTGAAATAAAATTTTAGTAATAATTTATAGAGAGTTGTACAAATATACCGCAAGCGGCCTGATATTTTGTTTTTAAGGCGCGAAGCGATAATTCCAATTTAAATGCATAGTTATGATAAAGAAGTATTTATTGCTGACAATGGCGGCTATGGGATGCCTGGCAACAGCACAGGCCGCAGAAGAGTTTAAGAGCCCCGACGGAAACATCGTGGTGACAGTTGACAATGCCAATGGAAAGCCCACCTATCAGGTGAACTTTGGCGGGATGACCGTTCTGCAGTCATCGCCGCTGGGGTTGAAAACCAATATGGTAGACCTGACGCAGGGACTAACCATGAAGGCCTGCAAGGTAGACAAGGTGACCGATGCCTACGACCTGATGACCATCAAGCAGCGTCACGTTAATTACGAGGCTACCGAGGGGGTGTGCCAGTTTGAGAAAGGGCCGGTGAAGATGGATGTCATCTTCCGCGTGAGCAATCGCGACGTGGCCTTCCGCTATAAGTTGTATCCGAAGCCCGGACGTGGCGGCGAGACGCTCGTGGCCGTCGTTGAGAGCGAGGCCAGCGGCTTCGTCCTGCCCGAGGGTACTACCACGTTCCTCTGTCCGCAGTCGAAGCCCATGGGTGGCTTCGCCCGTACCTCGCCCAGTTATGAGACGTCGTATACGCTGGACGAGCCTATGGGTAAGAACGGATGGGGCGAGGGGTATACCTTCCCCTGTTTGTTCAAGGTGCCGGTTGCTGCGACTAAGTCGCAGCCTACGGGACAGGCTTGGGTGCTTATCTCTGAGACCGGCACCGACGGTAACTACGTGGGATGCCGCCTGCTTTGCGACAACGAGACTAAAGTCTCTCCGCTCGGCTCTGCCGCTTCGCTCGTCGAAGAACCCTCAACCCTCAACTCTCAACTCTATCGCATCGGCTTCCCCCAGCAGGGCGAGATGAACGGTTGGGGTACGACTACCGCCGCCGTCAGTCTGCCTGCCGAGACACCCTGGCGCACCATCACCATAGGCACGACGCTGCAGAACGTGGTGGAGACTACTGTGCCCTGGGACCTGGTGAAACCCAAGTATAAGGCCAGCCGCGAATATACCTACGGGGCCGGCTCCTGGTCGTGGATCATCGGCATGGATCCCAGTTGTAACTTTGATGAGCAGAAACGCTATATCGACTTCTCGGCCGCTATGGGCTGGCGCACGGTGCTGATTGATGCCTTGTGGGACAAGCAGATAGGCTACGACAAGATGGCCGAACTGTCGCGCTATGCCAAGTCGAAGGGCGTGGGCATCTTCCTGTGGTACAACTCCAACGGCTCATGGAACGATGCGCCGCAGTCGCCCCTGAACAAGATGAACCGCTCGGCTGCACGCCGGCAGGAGATGAAATGGATGAAGGACAACGGCATCCTGGGCATCAAGGTTGACTTCTTCGGCGGCGACAAGCAGCCCATGATGCAACTCTACGAAGACATCCTCACCGACGCCAACGAATTCGGCCTGCAGGTCATTTTCCACGGCTGCACACTGCCCCGTGGCTGGGAGCGTATGTATCCCAACTATGTGGCCAGCGAAGCCGTCCTCGCCTCAGAGAACCTTCACTTTGGCCAGGGAGCCTGCGATGCCGAAGCCCGCAACGCCTGCACGCACACCTTCATCCGCAACACCGTAGGCTCAATGGATTTCGGAGGCTCCACCCTCAACAAACACTACAATGCCGACAACCAGCGAGGCACCACCCGCCGCACCAGCGACGTCTTTGCGCTGGCTACTGCTGTGCTCTTCCAGAGCAGCGTGCAGCACTTCGCCCTCGCGCCCAACAACCTCACCGACGCCCCGGACTGGGCTGTGCAGTTCATGAAGGATGTGCCTACATTGTGGGACGAGGTGAAGTTCATCGACGGCTATCCCGGCAAGTATGCCATCATCGCCCGCCGCTCCGGCAGTCAGTGGTACATCGCTGGCATCAACGCGCAGGAGCAGCCCGTCAAGGCCAAACTCGACCTCAGCCCGTTCTTTGCCAAGGGCACGGCTGTCACCGTCTATACCGACGATGCACAGCTCAACGGCAAATCTCAAACTTCAAACCTCAAATCCCTGACTTTCAAGGCAGACATCCCACAGAACGGAGCCCTCTTGATTGTCGCTAATGCCAAATAAATATGAAGTCACTAAACTATATACTCCCCTCTCCAATCGGAGAGGGGCTGGGGGTGAGGCTTTCCCTCTTAGCCTTGCTCATCGCTGTCTCTGTCAAGGCTCAGGACGTGAAGATTGAGTTCTACACGCCAAGTATCGTCCACGTAGTGAAAGGCGAGCCCACCAAGACGCTGGTGGTCACCGCCAAGCCCGGGAACGTAGCTGTTACCCACAATGGTAACACATGGTCCAGTAGCGAGCTGACGGTAAAGTTAGACCCGGAAATGAAGAGCCTTACGTTTATGACGAAGAAAGGTAAGGTCCTCCTAAAGGAAAAAGGCTGGAGCCTGATACGTAAGAACATTGACGAGTTTGAGGTGAGCCAGACCTTCGCCCTCGACAAGAATGAGGCCATCTACGGCTTAGGCACAATACAGAACGGCAAGATGAACCGCCGGGGCGAGAAGAAGCGCATGGAGCAGTCGAACCTCGAGGACTTCCAGAACGTGTTGCAGAGCATCAAGGGCTGGGGCCTCTACTGGGAGAACTACTCCCCGACCCTCTTCGAGGACAATGCCGACGGCATGACGTTTACCTCTGAGGCCGGACAGGGCATCGACTACTACTTCATGTATGGGGCTTCTGCCGACGGTGTCATCGCACAGATACGCCACCTCAGCGGCGATGTGCCCATGTTCCCCCTGTGGACTTACGGCTACTGGCAGTCGAAGGAGCGCTACAAGAGTGCCGCTGAGACGGAAGGCATCGTCGACCAGTACCGCTCCCTGCAGGTGCCACTTGACGGCATCATCCAGGACTGGCAGTACTGGGGCAGCAACTACCTGTGGAATGCCATGGACTTCCTGGCCGAGGACTTCAGCAACGGTAAGCAGATGATACAGAACGTGCACAAGAAACACGCCCACTTCATGATCAGCATCTGGGCCAGCTTCGGCCCCATGACGCAGCAGTTCCG
>JAEEGL012207733.1_pt1 | contig 17689 bp, 13 predicted proteins | sample 9134231 | NCBI WGS metagenome assembly JAEEGL01 (sample SAMN16246548, study PRJNA631951) | gut metagenome | biome: gut microbiome; feature: rumen; material: fiber-attached | host: Bos | place: Iran: Karaj | collected 2018-10 | reverse complement strand
TGTGCTATCGATTGCATAAATATATCATACAAAAAAAGGAAGCCTCATACAAGGCTTCCTCTCTTACAGATCATATTATCTGAACAAATCTCTGAACCACTCAAGTGATCCCACATAAGCCTGAGATACATCATCAAGTGCAATCTTCTCAAGTACCATGATTCTTGATACTTCCTGCCAGTCGGCATCCTCATATCTCTCGATGAAATCAAGAACCTTATAATAAGGACCTGACTTATTAACCAAAGCCGACTTGATATTCTTGGAAATACTCAGCTTGGTAAGAGCCTCATCCATAGGAAGTCCGAGGATAAGGTCGATAACAGAGAACAGTCCCATAAGGAAAAGTTCCTGTGACAATCCGGCCATTCCGAATACTCCGGCCAGATTCTCTGCAAATTTCGCACGAAGCAGAGATACTCTGGTAACTTCGCTTGGCTTGTCGGCACAAAGCTGTTTTGTGATTGCTGTGGTAATCCACTTCTTCAGTTCTTTCTGTCCAAGCATTGCCGCAGCATGTCTTATGGATGTAATCTCCGAATTAACAGACAGCTTATTAACGATATCCAAAAGTGAGATAACAAGAGCTGTATCTCTTCCTATAATATCTGCCGCCTCGGTAAGATCGAAGTTGTCGGCATTAACAATATTAAGCAGCTGGATGTAGTTGATCTTCAAAGGAGATACTTCATTATCACCCTGCGTAATAGGTATACGGTAGAATTCTCCTTCGTAATACTGATATCCGCCTTCAGCCTTCAGTTCCTCAAATATCTCCTGTGACTGCAGATTGCCGGCTACAAGATTAACATTGGGATACTGTGCACTGAAATATATTTTTGCTTTGGAGATGACAATCTTCTGATGATTAAGTATTACATAATCCATCAGTTTGAGAATCTCTTTGTAAGGCTCAAAATCAGGAACATTCAGTTTACGGATAGCCATCTTGTATCCGTCTTCCTTAAGCTTCTTGATTCTGTCGATGTAATCCTGTGTAGGCTTTATCGAATTGTCAATAAGGAGCACAATACGCTCATGAGGAGCATTGCACTGACTGTTGATATCTCCGAATATGGATATATTGGTAATAGGTACGAATATCTCCGTATCCGGTGACAAAGTATAAAGTCCCACACTGTCGATAATCTCAAATCCTTCGATGTTAACGGCATTGTAGTTGGATGCTGTTCCCAGGTATTCAGGCTCAAGCAAGAAGTTCTTCTTCTGGCTGAACAGTGAATAGGCCTTAACCTGCATGTTCTCATCAAACAGTGGAATTAAAGTAACAAGCATAATTGCTTCTCCTTCCTGGTCTAGAAAGCTCATTCCCCTTTACAGAGCTTTATTCTTCCGGTAACTGGAACTGTGCTGTGATATTTCTCAATGTTTCAACAGCTGACAGACATTCATTAACCGCCTGCATGTTATCAGAGGTCTTGGCTGTAATATCCGAAGTCTTTCCGGCTATTTCAGTTACACCAACTGTAGCTTCACCGATCGTATTGGTGATTCCCGAAAGAGATTCAGCTACACGATCGATAGCTGTCTTAAGTTTTTCAACTCCGCTTTCAATACCTTCCATGCTGTTTTCAAAATAAACGGCATCTGTCTTGTATTGTACGGATACTTCAGAGAACTGCTGATAATCTTTGATAACAACATTCTCAAGGAAGTTAATGGATTCCGTAAGTGTGTCAGCCATACGTCCGACTACTTCATTAACTACGCCTACTATCTCATTGATGTTTCCTACTGTATCGGATGTCTGATTAGCAAGAGTTCCGATTTCTGTAGCAACTACTGCGAATCCTCTACCTGCCTCACCGGCTCTTGCTGCCTCTATGTTGGCATTAAGTGCAAGAAGGCTTGTCTGGCTGGAAATAGACATAATCGCATCTGTAAGTTCATTGATCTTTGATACTGCCTGAGAATCGGCAATTGCCCTCTCAGTCTTACTCTTCATATCTTCATAAAGTGAGGTTGTACGCTCTGTAGCCTTAACTGTTGTCTCGTTAAGTTCTTCGGCACGCTGCATAATGCTTGCAGACTGCTCTTCGCCTTCTTTTGTAAGCATCTGGATATTCTCAGCTTCTTCCTGCATCTGCTCGATGTTGCCGCTGATAGTCTCAGCTGAAGCTGTGGTCTCCTGCATACCTGCAGCAAGTTCTTCGGTGGTACTTGATGTATCTGTACACATTCCGTCGATATCGACACTTCCGGTTGATACTTCATCAACTCTGCTGTTAAGAATATCTCCTGTTGAATTGAGATCTTCTACCATCTCACGAAGGCTTGCTCTCATGACACGGAGTGCCTTAGCTGTATTACCGATCTCGTCATTACGCTTGCCCAGCTTTCTGATTCTTCTCTTGGAACGGAAGTTGAAATCAGCTGTCTCATTGATAAGATCCTTGATGATACCGATGGGCTTTGTGATAAATGAAGCAAAAATAAAGCCGATGGCACCGAATATAATAATTGATGCGATCAGGAGAATAATTGTCTCATTTCTTACCTGTTTCATGAATCCGTAAGCATCATCTTCATCGGCTGTAACAACCAGGATGCTTCTGTCATCAAGTATGCTGTATGCAGCAATCTTATTAGCTCCTTTGTAAAAGTAAGTAACTACGTCGGGTGCGGGAGTCTTGCCTGCCTGAAGCTCGGCTACAAGTCCTTTTACAACTTCGTTCTCTACGGGATTACCAACCTTATCCTCCTTGGGATGGTACTGCATCACGCCGTCTGATGTTACAAGGTATGCATAAGATGAGCTCATGCCCTTGATCTTAACATCGGCAAGTATTGCATTGTAATCTTCATATGTAAGTGTTCCCTTTTCCCCTATCTCATCATTGACAACAATGCTGTAAGATGTTGCAAGATCTCCGATATTGTTATCAACCAATGTTTTACACTCTGTCTTCGTAAGGCTGCTGAACAGTGTCGTGCTTATCAGTGTTGCAATGACGGAAGCAGCAATTACCAGTCCGGCAATCTTAACGCCAATCGAATTGAGTGGCTTAACCTTGGCATTCGCAAGGACTCTCAGATCCTCCTTGCTGATGTTGTCAAGATCAGGCTTTGTAGTTTTTCCCATAATCAGTTTCCTCCAAAAAATATATTCAGACAATCATGACAATTGCCTCTAAATCCCCTAATATACTTAGTTTGGATTATATCATATATTTAGGTGAAAATGAACAATTTTCAGTCATTTTTTTGGATTTTTTTATTAATTTGTTCAAATATCCACACAATTCTGAAATGTCATAATCTGCCATTATATTCTGTATAATCTTTTTTCATATTCCCTTTGATTGAAAAATGGCTATTATAGGTATAGAATATAAGAAATTGAGAATGACTTCGCCATGTAACATAACCTATGATTATATTACGAAAGCATTTAATTATTATAAAGAGAGGACAAATATATGGAAAAGAAAAACATCGACTGGGGTAATCTCGGTTTCGGTTATTTGAAGACAGATTACCGCTATGTATCCAACTATACAAACGGTGCATGGGATGAAGGCGGACTTACAACTGATGATCAGATCACAATGAGCGAATGTGCCGGCGTCCTTCAGTATGCACAGACTGTTTTTGAAGGTCTCAAGGCCTACACAACAGAGCAGAGCAAGACGGTTATCTTCCGTCCCGACCTCAATGCCGAGAGACTGGAGTCTTCGGCAAAGAGACTGGAGATGCCTGTTTTCCCCAAGGAGAGATTCATCACAGCCATCGAGCAGCTTGTTAAGGCCAATGAGGCATGGGTTCCTCCCTACGGTTCGGGAGCTACTCTTTATATCCGTCCCTATATGTTCGGTATCAACCCCGTAATCGGAGTTAAGCCTGCCGATGACTATCAGTTCAGAGCATTTACCACACCCGTAGGTCCTTATTTCAAGGGCGGTGCAAAGCCTATTACAATCAAGGTAAGCGATTTTGACCGAGCAGCACCGCATGGTACAGGTAACATCAAGGCCGGCCTCAATTATGCCATGAGCCTTCATGCTATCGTTACAGCACATAACGAAGGATTTGCAGAGAATATGTATCTCGATCCCGCAACACGTACAAAGGTTGAGGAGACAGGAGGAGCTAACTTCTTATTCGTAACAAAGGACGGCAAGGTGGTTACTCCCAAGTCGGATTCTATTCTTCCTTCTATCACAAGACGTTCTCTTGTATATGTTGCAAAGGAATATCTTGGTCTTGAAGTTGAGGAAAGAGAAGTTCTCTTCAGTGAGATGAAAGATATGGCCGAATGTGGTCTCTGCGGTACAGCTGCCGTTGTATCTCCCGTAGGTAAGATTGTTGACCACGGCAATGAGATATGCCTGCCTGCAGGTATGGATGAGATGGGCCCCATCACCAAGAAACTTTACGATACACTTACAGGTATCCAGATGGGAAGAATCGAAGCTCCCAAGGGCTGGATTCACGTTATCGAATAATAACTGCAAAACACACAAAAAGCTTCAGTCACGAAGTTGAAGTGACTGAAGCTTTTTTGTTGCAATTAAAACCGATGTTTTCAAAACATCAACTTTATTAAAACACTGATTTCATTAAAATACCTTAAGAATCGAATCAACTTCTTTTCTCTTGGGCATTTCCACATCGTTCTCACGAACGCCTACCGCAATAACGCTCACTACTATCTGGCTTTCGGGAATATCAAATGCTTTTCTCAGAGCATCCGCATCTCTGATTCCCATAACCAATGTATCCAGACTCATCTCTCTTGCCTTAAGGAGAAGATTCTCATTCTGAAGACCCAGGTCGTATGCTCCCCACATATCTCCCAGTTCGTTATCGGGATTGCCTTCTCTGTCAAAGCCCGCTCTTTTTCCTTCAAAAGCAGTAACGATATATGCCTTGGCATTCTTTGAACTGTTTACGTTGAATTCCGGAAGACTCTTTCTTACTTCTTCCATCTTGTCATCGCTGATGGCAAGATAATATCTTCCTGTCTGTGAATTCTTCCATGTGGGAGCCAGTCCTGCTGCCTTAACCATTTCTTTAATCTGGTCGGCTGTAACGGTGGCATCTTCTTTAAAAGCTCTTATACTTCTTCTTGACTCAATAGCCTGCATCAGTTCCATATTTTATTCTCCTTCTTTTCTGTACAAACAGTATTCTCTGAGTATCTTGCCAAGCTTCACGATCTCAATCGGTTTTGGAAGGTGATCGTTCATACCCGCCGAAATGGCTTTTTCCATATCCGATGAAAAAGCATTGGCTGTCATTGCAACAATCGGGATTGTCTTCGCATCCGGTCTGATACATGATCTGATAGCCCTGGTTGCTTCGTAACCGTCCATAACCGGCATCTCAACATCCATAAGGATAAGGTCATACCAGTTCTCCGGTACATCCTTGAACTTATTGACCGCTTCCAGACCGTTGGTCATTCTGTCTGTAAGAACACCTGTGGTTCCCAATATCTCAAGAATGATCTCGGCATTGATATCATTGTCTTCAACCACCATGATCCTTCCGCCGGCGCAGTCGGGAAGAACATCATCATCATCGTCTTCCTCTCCGTCTTTGGTTCTGAGAAGGTAGGCTTTATTGACAAAATCATAAATGGTCTTCGAGAAGACAGGCCTTGATGCAAAGAAATTAACACCCCTGGCTCTTGCATCGATCTCAAAGGACATCCACTCTCCGGGAAGGATAAGTGCTATGGGAGTCAATCCTCCTGCTTCCATCCTTATCTTCTGAATCGTATCCGCAACTTTTTCGTTATATGCCATGGGACATACGAATACCATCATGTACGGCTTGTCGGTGGCATGCTTCTCTTTGACTTTCGTAACAGCGGAGTCATCCATATATGCCACATCCGCAGGAACCATAAATCTGCTTAACACCGTCTCTATCGGCTTGCCCGATACCGTATATCCGGCAGGATCTGCCTGTTCCTTGTCATAGACTACAAGTATACCCGCTTCTCTTACCGAATCCGGAGCATTCTTATATGCATCTGCGTCATGCTTCATGGGCATCTCTACCACTATGGTAGTTCCCACATTCAGCTCGGAACTTACGGTTATCTCTCCGCCAAGCATATTGACCAGATTACGTGTGATGGCCATTCCCAGGCCCGTACCCGTACGTTTTTCCACTCTGTGGTCTTCCGCTCTGGTAAAAGGATCGAAGATTTTGTTGATGAATTCCGGTGACATTCCTATACCGTCATCGATGAATTCGAATCTGTAGAGACCGTGACTGTCATCTATTATGGTCTCGGACACTCTTAATATAATATGGCCGCCGTCCGGTGTGTATTTGATGGAATTGCTTATGATGTTGTTGCATATTCTCTGCATACGATGAAGATCACCGTATACAACTTCATGCTCCATTCCCTCTATCTCAATTCTGAAATGGTGATCATGTTCAGCGGCCAAAGGCTCAGCCACGACCTTGATTCCTTCAAACAGCGACTCGACATTGAAGAGTTCCTTTACCACCTCAGTGCGTCCGTTTTGCATCCTTGAGATGTCAAGAATCTCATTGACCAGGGACAACAACTGTCCCGAGGCTTCATCTATTCTTCTGAGGCAGTTTTCCAGTTTCTGATGATCATTCCCCGCATTTTTAGCCAGCATGGTCATACCGATTATGGCATTGAGAGGAGTACGTATATCATGACTCATTCGGGAGATGAACTCCTGACTGACTTCACCCTTCTCCTCCTGCTTACGGAAAGCCTCGATGATATCATTCTGCTGACGCATTCTCTCCGCTTCGGAATTGTCTATTCCCACATGGGCAAGTACGGCTCTGGTGGGCATATCGCCGTCTTTTTCAACCACCTGCCAGAGAGCTCTTCTCCAGGATGACCTGTCAACCGTCTCATATTCGAATTCCACTCTTCTCTCATTCTTGAGAGCTTTTCTCAGATTCTCAATGGAACCCACTTTTTTACGTTCTTCTCTGGAACGTTCGGATATATACATATCCGCAGCATCATTGAATGTCTGCTCATATGCTCCTTCTTTCGGAAGATTACCGAAACGAGGATCCGTATTCTCTACAATTGTGTAATATTTGTCACTTTCAAGATCGATCTCGTATAAAGACAGATATTCTCCGTCAAGGTATTTTACGATTCGATCCAGCCTGTTACGAAGCCTTCTCTTTTCCGCAGCACTCTTGGCCTCATCGGTCAACTGGTGCTGATGCTTTTTCTCAATAACTTCCTTCTCACACCGGCTGATCAGATCATATACCGAAAAAGGAACCTTTGCGGATGCCACACCCGTTACAAGGATGTATTCCACATCTATATCCTTCATCATAAAATCCATTCTTATCTGCCAGTCATGAAGGAAATCCGCAATATCCTCTTTGCTGCCGTTCTTGATCACTACCAGCATCTCCTTGGGAGTATACCTGTAGAGATGGCAATTATATCTGGTAAGAGACAGGGCCGCTTCTGCCGCACATCTTATAGCCGTGCCACTTTGCTCCACATTCTCCACACCTATCTCCTGAAAATCCATCAGGATAACCTGTGCCGATTCAAGCTTTGTATATTCATTACGAATCATCTCGGAAAGATAGAATCTGTTCAAAAGATATGTCTCATCATCCCTTGATGTAAGCTCCAAAAGGGCATGACGTTCGTTGACCGAATCGGTCACATCCCTGCACTTATATAAAATGAACGTTTTGTCATTTATGTATTCCCTGCTGACAATCACGTCTACCCAACGATAACTACCGTTATTTGTAAAAGCATTGCTCCTGTATGAGAAAGTCAGAGGTGCATCTCCTGTCAGTCTTTCTTGAACTGACGGGTCAATAAAAGTCATGACTCTGGCTCTGTGCTCCGGTATTGTATGTGCGATAACCTGCTCTACCAAACCTTCCCACTTAAGGGGCATAAGACGCTCATACACATGTCCGTCTTCGCACTTAACGCTTATGGTGTCATGATTATCCACATCAACAGCGATGACAAGAAAGAACATCTTATCTATGGTTTTTAATAGAAGCTGTCTGTCATTCAGCAAATATTCTGTTATTTCCTGGCCATCTATTCTGTCAAGCATAGTTCCAACCTTTTGTTTCCAATCTCTTTATTGTTTCTTCTTATTATCTTTCATGTATCTCTTTATTGCATCAAATGTTTCCGGACTTATTACGTGTTCCATCCTGCAGGCATCTTTTTCCGCCGTCTCAGGATCAACCCCTATGCCGGTCAGCATTTTGGTCAGAACCGTATGCCTTTCAAGTATGGTGTCTGCAATTTTCTTACCTGCATCGGTAAGCCCGATTGCCCCGCCTTCTCCGACGGTCACATATCCGTCTCTTTTCAAAAGGCTCATTGCCCTGCTGACACTGGGTTTTGAAAAGCCCATATAGTTACCCACGTCGATTGCCCTTACAATCTTCTGCTTGGATAATAGGATCCTGATTGTTTCCAAATACATTTCGCCTGATTCCTGCATATAGCCTCCTGCCTCTTTTACATCAATTTATCCCACTATCCCATGGTGCACGGTCCATTCACGCGTACTTATCGATGCATTTTTTTATATGCTCTTCATCAAAGGGTTTAACAATAAAATCTTTTGCGCCTGCATTGATGGCTTTTACTACCTTATCCGTATGTCCCAAAGATGACACCATAATTACTTTGGCGTTTGGATCATATTCCTTTATCTGCATGGTAGCCTGTATGCCATCCATATCCGGCATGGTAATATCCATGAATACAAGATCAGGATGAAAAGCCTTGTAATTCTTCACAGCTTCCAGGCCCGTTCCCGCACCGGTTACGACAGTATGTCCTGCAGCCGTCACAATCTTACCGATTGCGCCCCTGACAAACGCGGCATCGTCGCATATCATCACCCTTGCCATAAGAATCCTCCCCTCACATGGTGACCGATGAATACTGAACGATAGTACTATAAATATTATAGCATAAAAAACAACAATTCTGTTGACTCGATAGAGATAAAGGTATAAACTATAGATATCTAAACAAATGTTGTTATTCTTAATTTTTGATTAGGAGGCGCGTATGACGCAAAGAGAAAGGCAGATTCTTTGCTGGATACAGGAGAATCCCATGATATCCCAGGAAGATCTGGCTAAAAAAGCAGGCATCAGCAGATCATCTGTTGCCGTTCATATCTCCAATCTTATGAAAAAGGGATACATCGCCGGAAAAGGCTATGTATTTCGCTCAGGCAATTACGTGACCGTTGTGGGCGGTATCAATATCGATATAGGAGGACAAGCTTACTCTCCTCTTATTGAAAGAGATTCCAATCCCGGTTATTCAACCACAAGCCTTGGCGGCGTAGGCAGAAATATTGCCCACAATCTTTCCCTTTTGGATCTGGATGTGAGATTCCTTACTGCTTTCGGCGATGACTCTTATGCCGAAAGGATTGAAGCCAGCTGTGGCAACCTGGGGATTGACATCTCAAAGGCAAAAAAAATTCCCGGAGCAAGAAGTTCTACCTATATATATTTGAACGACAACAACGGGGACATGGCGCTGGCAGTATCCGACATGGAAATATGTGAGGAGATTACCCCGGATTATCTGGCCAAAAATATTTCGGTTATCAACAATGCTCAGTTGGTTGTTCTTGATACCAATATTCCGGAAGAGTCCATAATGTTTTTGACGGAAAATGCAACACCGCCGATTTTTGCGGATCCCGTGTCCGTGTCAAAAGCAGCCAGATTAAAACCCTATCTGAGTAAGATACACACCATCAAGCCCAACAAGCTTGAGGCCGAGCTTCTTTCGGATGTGAAGATAACAGACAGAAACAGTCTTATCAAAGCCGCTGACGTGCTCCTGGCAAAAGGTGTTCACAGAGTGTTTATCTCTCTCGGTGAAGAAGGACTCTTTGCGGCAGATAGAGAAAAACATCTTATAATCCCCTGTATTCCCGCGGATATCGTGAGTACTACCGGAGCCGGCGATGCTTTTATGGCAGGTCTGGTTCTTGCATACATGAAGGGCCGCAATCTGGAAGATACATGTGCCATTTCGGCAGCTGCCGCATCCATCGCGGTTGAAAGCAGAGAGACAATTAATCCGGCAATGTCACCGGAGTTAATAGAGACAAGAATTAGTAAGATTAAAAAATAAAGGAGAAAAATATGTTGAATCAGTATCTTGATGTTAATCCCGAGGTAGCGGAAGCAGTAAAAGCAGGCAAGCCCGTAGTGGCACTTGAATCCACAATTATTTCTCACGGAATGCCTTATCCTCAGAACGTAGAAACAGCTCTTAAAGTTGAGCAGATTATTCGTGACAACGGTGCGGTTCCCGCAACCACTGCCATTATAGGCGGACGTCTGAAGGCCGGACTCACACACGAAGAGATCGAATATTTCGGTAAAAAAGGCCAGGCCATCAACAAATGCAGCCGAAGAGATATTGCAATGATATGCGCCAAGGGTGAGGACGGTGCATCAACAGTTACAACCACAATGATCATTGCCCACATGGCAGGTATCAAATTCTTTGCAACCGGTGGTATCGGCGGTGTTCACAGAGGAGCTCAGCAGACTTTCGATATTTCCGCAGATCTTCAGGAACTTGCAAGCACCCCCGTAATGGTATGCTGTGCCGGTGCAAAAGCAATCCTTGATCTTCCTCTCACTCTTGAATATCTTGAGACGCAGGGTGTACCCGTACTCGGATACGGCACAAAGGAACTTCCCGCATTCTACAGCAGACATTCCGGACTGGAAGTTGATTACAGAGTGGATACACCGGAGGAATGTGCCAAGGCTTATAAGGTTCAGGAGACTCTTGGATTCAAGGGTGGAATCCTTCTTACCAATCCCATTCCAGAAGAATATTCAATGGATGATGCCGTAATAAACAAAGCCATCGAAGATGCTCTTAAGGAAATGGATGAAAAAGGAATAAAGGGTAAGGAATGTACTCCTTTCCTTCTTGCAAAAGTAGCTTCCTTAACAGGCGGAAGCTCATTGGATTCCAACATACAGCTTGTATTCAACAACGCAAGACTTATGGCGGAAGTAGCCGTAGCATACAGCAAGATGTAAATTGTATACGCAATTAGAACAAATTTCGATAATTGGCATTGTTATTACGAAAAAAATTCATTTTTTTCTGTTAATCCTTAATCGTTTATGATAAAATAAAGGAACATATTACTATAGGCATAGTAAAAGGTTAAGGAGAATTCTCATGAAAAAGAAAAAAATCAGTGTCATTTTATCAGTTTTGGCTATGGGCCTGTTCCTTGCAATCATGCTCATTGTCAGCATCGCTTATTTCAGTGGTCAGATAATGTCTACATCCAAGAAAGATGAAAATGTATATTTTGATCACCTCTATTCCATCAGCGAGAAATTGCTTAATGCTGACAGAGATTTCTATCAGGCAATGCTTTCGGGTGTTGAATATCATGATATTTCAGCTGCGCCTGCGGACATTCCACCGGAACAGATGGCTGAACTGTTAGATACATATCTGGCAGATTATCATGACAACAAGGATCAGGTAATTGAACGAGTTAACAAAGCTCATGATATTGCAGCAGCCGAGCCTTCGCTTTATACAGGAACCCAGCTTGAAGGCAAGAATTTTGAAGATTACTACAATACATTTATGGAAGGCTACAAGACCTGGGAAGACTGCTATGATGTTGCAACCGACGCAGGTGACTATACTCTGTATGTTCAGAACTTCGAGGCAGCTCGCGAGTCCCTCTCATATATGGGTGATATCACAGAGGCATGGGCAACAGCAGAAAAAGCCGCTCAGCAAAAAGAGATCCTGGCACATATCATAACCGGTGCTGTTATCTTCTTTATCCTTACAGCTGCTATTTTAGCTTTCGCCGTATTCGTTCTTATCAAGATGAGAAAGAGCGTAAAATATGTAGTAGATTCCGTAGGTCAGATGGCAGGCGGCAATTTTGTTGACAATATTGACGATGAAAGTATTTACAAAGAATTCTCGGATGTGGAGACTTCCCTCCAGGACATGAAGTCACGTCTTCAGAATTCTCTTACGGAAGTTGTTGATTGTGCCGATTCCGTTGATATCAAGGCTAATAACACCAAGAAGAGCATCAGTGAATCTGAGGCAAACAGCAACGATATAACTACAGCCATCGATGAGCTTGCTCAGGGTGCCATGACAATGGCGGAAGATGTACAGGGTACAGCTACCATTACAGGTAACATCGGAGATAATATCGACCAGGTACAGACAGCCGCTGAAAGCAACCTTAAGAATATTATGGATCTCTCCGAGACATCAGCTGCTCTTCAGAAAAAACTCGACGATATCAGAAAAGCTGACGAAGAGACAGATGAAAAGGCAGGTCAGGTTGCTGAATCTGTCAACAAGACAGCTGCTCTCGTTGATGAGATCACAACAGCTGCAGAAGGCATCATCTCGATCGCGAGCCAGACCAATCTCCTTGCCCTTAATGCTTCGATTGAAGCAGCCAGAGCCGGAGAAGCAGGACGTGGTTTTGCCGTTGTTGCTGACAATATCAAGGATCTTGCCGAAGAATCTAATAACATGGCAGGTCAGATTACTGAGATGTTAAGTACAATCGCTCAGTATTCGAACGATAACAAAGATCTTGCTTTCAGTATTAAAAATGCAACTACAAGTGAGACTGAAGCTCTCGAAGATATGTATGCTTCATTTGACGAGATGTTAAGAATCCTTTCCGAGACTCAGGATGGCAATAAGGAGATTGCAAATCTCCTTGAAGAGATGACAGCCGGCAAGGAAAAGATCCTTTCATCAGTGGATTCTCTTTCAAGCCTTTCGGAAGAATATGCTGCTTCTACTGAGGAGACAAGCGCTTCTATTACGCAGCTTAACTCTCACATGGCTTCTATCGTAAGAGAGGCTGAAGAACTTGGTTCTATCTCCAACGATCTTAAGAAGAGTGTTGAATTCTTCAAGGTTAAATAAAGACCTTAACCGGTTTTAGGATAATATATCCACTCTCAAAGAAACCCCGAATGTCGTTTGACTTCGGGGTTTCTTATTGCTCACATATGTTTTATTCAGCAAGTCTCATATTGAGCTTGAGTCTATTTCTCATCTGTATAGTATTGTCTCTTCCGCTCTGTCTACTCTGTATATGGTATTAAACTCAAATTCTTCTCCCTCGGGCATGTAATCTTCAAGATCAGCGGGCTTCGCGTCCATATCCTGTATATAAACATAAGAAGCATGCATACTGTCTATCAGTTCATCCACCGCTTCTCTTCCCAGTTCGTCAGCATATAGACTGGCATATACTACAGGGATTGGTGAGACATTATAGTTGATGTAGGTATTTCTGACCCACTGGGCGTCCTCTGTATTCTGTATGAAGAGAACTCTTTTTCCTGCCAGATCAGTTCTGCCTTCCGCTTCTTTAATAAAGGCTCCTTCCATCTCTCCTATCATGCCCTGTCTGGTCTGCATCGCTTCATCCTTGGCGCTGTAATAGCCGCCGTAAGCCGCCACAATGGCCGAATAGTCAACGGTAAGAAGTATAGCCGCCGCTATAACTATAGGAGCAATAATTCTTCCTCTGTCACTTTTCTGACCTGCAAGAACCATAACAATGATCAACATTATGAAGCCCAGCGAAAAAGGAGCTCCGTATCTTTCAATGGATTTGGTCATTACGTCAGCCTGAAGGTACTGGCCTTCATCTCTGAATATAGTCAGATGACCTATCAATATTATTCCGTATGCACTGAAGGCTGTAAGAAGGGCAAATAAAAAAGTCCTTATTGTCTCCTTCTTTTCGATGTATCCCGTTATTCCGAATATGACGATCACAGATAATACCAGAATAAGCAGAACTCCGGCGGATATATTGAGAATACCGCCTGTCCCGCAATGCAGTGAATAATTCCAAAAGCCTTCTCCGTATGCTCTGAGCTTATCCGCATAATCATCGGGAAGATAATAACCGCCCTTTGCCATCTGCACGCCTGAACTGGTGAGCTTTGCCACTCTTCTGTTCACATAGCAGAATATCATCCATGAAGCTTCCGTTATCAGGGGCATGCTGAAAGCCAACACGGATATGCCGCCTTTGCTTGCCTTTTTATTAATAGGGTAGCCGGTCAGGGCCCCCATAAGCAGTCCGAATATTACAGCATATACAGCCCACTCCATTGCCACAGACTTAACAAGTACAAGCACCGACATAAGCACCGCAACATATAGGCTGCCAAAGATCGAATCTTCCTGTTTTTTCCTGCCTGTAAACATCTTAACAAGAAGTGCCCCGTAGACGATTCCCATGGTCACATCCGCACATGTGCCGTAGGCCCAGAATTCATCCACCATGGAGGGTATAAGACAGGCAAGACCACATGCTGCCAGATTGGGCAAAAACTTCTCCGTCTTAAGTTCCTTTATCACAGGAAGCATGAATATAAAATTCATGCAATAATAGCCGGCAAACTGCAAACCTTCGATATAAAGACCTGAGAAGTGTGAAAACCACCATTTGAAGAGTTGCAGGGACGGAGGATAATCTCCGAATTCCGGAGCTACATTACCGTATCTTCCGGCAAAGCCGCCGTTAAAATAGAGGCCTTTCACATCCGTCGCCCAGAAATTTAGATCGTCCCACCATGTTACATACTGTCCTCTGGTAAGGAATACGGTTAATGCACATATGATTAGCACGCACCAGAGCTTGGGCATCCTGATGTAATCTGACAGTTCTTTCAGCAACTCTTTGCGCTCTTCTTTTTCCTTTCTGAACAGCATAAATGCGAAAAGTGCAATCTCTGCAAGGGCCAGAATATCAATAAGCCTCAGAGCTCTAAAGAAGGCGAGTATGTAGAGAAGCATAATAAGCATCCCTGTTCCGAAGGGCATGGCCAGATAAAAGTCTGCTTTGTATTTTCTTTTTATCAGGAAGACCGTCAACAGCAGTCCCACAATTGATAAAAAACACATATTTTTACTCCGATTGTTATTTTATCTTTTTAAAAATCAGTTCGCGCTGTACCTGATAACTTATGAAGAAGAGGCAGAGATCCACCACAACTTTTATACCCGTCTCGGGGATAAAAGGAATTATCACATTGAGCAAGGTTACCAGCCCCGCGCTGACAGCCATCTGTATGGCAGCCAGTGTAAAATATTTTGCGCCGGTCTTCACATATCCGTCATTGCTGTGAAATACCAGCTTGTAATTGACAATATAGTTGTATGCCGATGATATGACTCTGGCCAGCACTGTCGCGATAGTTACGTAATATATGGGCACAGTCTCCCTGAACATGCGGCAGAATGCGGCAAAAAGAGCCAGATCCACAAGGCATGAAGACAGGGAAGATATTGTAAAATGCAGAAACATCTTCCCGAATATTTTATATATTCTTATGGAATCTCTTATGGGATCAAAATGAGTCCTGTGATTTTTCTTTGACTCATAGATAGTCTCAATGGGAACTTCCTTAATGGGGCAGAGATATTTACTGTCGATGAGCATATTCATCTCATAATCGAATCTCTCTCCCGCCGTGGTCAGGATCTCTTCCATGAAGAATCTCGGGATTGCTCTGAGTCCGGTCTGGGTATCGGATATCTTCATTCCGCAGAAGAGTTTTACAACAGCGATTGTCGTCTTATTGCCAAACTTACTCTTTCCGGGAATGTCCTTGCCGGAAAAATCCCTGACCCCGAGAATCAGCCTGTCGGGATAAGCCGCCAGCTCATTCATACATCTTTCAATGTCTTTCGGACTGTGCTGTCCGTCGGAATCGGCGGTAATACAGCCTTTCATATCTTCGAAACTATTCAGACAAAAGTTGAAAGCATCCTTAAGAGCCCTGCCCTTACCCATATTTTTATAATGAGTGAGAACAATACAGCCACAGTCATCCTTCAAACGGTCAAAAATACCCTTATATTCTTCACCGCTTCCGTCATCGACAATGATTATGTCAGAGGAAATCTGACTTCTCAGTTCCTTGATGAAATCAATAAGACCCTCTTCCGGTTCATAAGCCGGAATGATTATCTTATATCTCTTTTGCTCTTCTTTTGTAAGTATTTGCAATTCTTCCTTACTTACATTGTTTTTCACGAGTACACCTTACTTACATGCTCTGAATATGGCCAGCATGTCTTCCTCTTTTAATTTCTTTGCGGAGCCCATAACTCCTCCTACACCCACCGCACATTTGTGAGCCATCTCCACAAGCTGTTCATCGCTTGCTTCCACACCAAGCTCTCGCAGATTGGTAGGCATATTGATCTGATGATAGAATTCCTCCATGGCCTCAATTCCCTTGATTGCTATCTCTTCATCGGAGCCACTGTCTTCTACGCCCATTACATTGATGGCAAATTTCTTGAACCTTGGAAGAGCTTCTTTATATACATATCTTGCCCAGCTTCCCCATACTGCTGCAAGACCTGCGCCGTGAGCAACATCAAAGAGACCTCCCAGCTCATGTTCCAGCTTGTGGGATGCCCAGTCACCGCCGTCAGATCCGCAGCCTGTGAGTCCGTTATGAGCAAGACTTCCTGCCCACATAACCTCTGCTCTTGCATCGTAATTCTTGGGATCTTTTACAAGAATCTTAGCATTATTCATGACAGTGCGAAGCAATCCTTCCGCAAGGGCATCGGTAAGTTCCATACTTCCTTCCTTGGCAAAATATCTTTCCATTGTATGCATCATAATATCCGTACATCCGCAAGCCGTCTGATAATCAGGCAGAGTCATGGTGAGTTCGGGATTCATGATGGCGAACTTCGGACGGCAATAGTTACTGCTGTAACCTCTCTTGATAAGTCCTTCTTCCCTGGTAATAACGGAAGAATCGCTCATCTCACTTCCGGTAGCCGCCAATGTCAGGATTACTCCCAAGGGAAGGCACGCCGTCGCCTGTCTCTTGTGATCGTAAAAATCCCATACATCGCCTTCGTTTGCTACGCCGTAGCCGATTGCCTTGGCCGAATCGATTGCACTTCCGCCGCCCACTGCCAGAAGAAAGTCCACTTTTTCCTTCTTACAGAGTTCGATACCTTCATATACCAGGCCCAGTCTGGGGTTGGGAACCGCACCTCCGAGAGAAATATAGTCTATTCCCGCAGCGTCCATCTGATCCGTCACCTTCTTCATAAGACCGCTTCTTACAACACTGCCCCCACCATAATGGATAAGAACCTTTTTTCCGCCGTACTTCCTGATCAGCCTTGCGACTTCATTCTCTGTGCCTTTTCCGAACACCACTTCTGTTGGTGTGTAGTAATTAAAATTATTCATGCTATATCTCCCTTTTACATTATGTCAACCTTTTGTATGCTATCTCAAGCAATAATATATTGATTACTGCAAAAAAGATCAGATAGACCGGCATTATCCCAATGCCGATATGTTCCTGCATAATACCAAATATCATAGGCATAAATGTACTGCCCACGTAGGCTGAAGCCATCTGGAGTCCTATAACCGATGCCGAATAGCGCTTTCCGTAATTGTCCGGTGCCATATGCATTATGGAAGGATATACAGGCCCCATTCCCGTACCGATCACCACAAAGCCCACGGCTGCGAGCATATATCCGGATGTTGGAATTAATATGAAGATGATTCCTATGAATTCAACCAATATTCCTATTCTGATAAGTATTCTGTCACCAATCTTGCTGGATGCAAAT
>JAEEGL010400807.1_pt1 | contig 17689 bp, 9 predicted proteins | sample 9134231 | NCBI WGS metagenome assembly JAEEGL01 (sample SAMN16246548, study PRJNA631951) | gut metagenome | biome: gut microbiome; feature: rumen; material: fiber-attached | host: Bos | place: Iran: Karaj | collected 2018-10 | reverse complement strand
AGTAAAAATAACGTTAATAATTCAAATAATTGTTCTAAAAATTCAAATCAAAATACTTCAACATTATGTGATAGTAGTAATAATAGTATTAAAAAAAATAATCACATTTATAGTATAAGTTCATTACCAAAAGAAATTATTTCAAAGAAAAAAAATAATAATCAAAATAATGATTTTAATATTATAAATAACAATTTAAACCATAAAAATAATTCAAAAGAATTAACCAATAATTCTTCATTTAAAGGAATAAGTAATAATAAAACTGCAACAAATACAATTGGAACTGTTACAAATCCTAATAATAGTATTATGAAATCTTCAATTTCTTCCTCTAATAAAGATAGTTGTATTTTAGAAGAGAAAATACATTGTAAAAAAAATTTATATAAAAAATGTCTTAATCAAAAAATTAATAAGTCAAATATTTTAAATAAAAATCCAATGAAATCATCAACTAAAATAATTGCTGCTAAAAAAATTATGAGAAGAGAAGAAACTAAAAGAATTATAATTGAATTAAATGAAAGTGATATTAAAAATAATAATAAAATACAAAAAATTGAAATTGATTTAATTAATGATTCTGATTTAAAAACTTCTATAAAAAGTAGAAATAATACTGCAAAAAAGTCATAAATTAAATTTAAAGATCTGTATATTAAAATATAACTATAGTAAACTATAAATAAATAAATAATTTTATCTTTTAAAAAAAATTCAATTTAAATTTAAATATTATTATAATTTCCCCTTATTAACAAATATTAAATAAAGAAATAAATTTTTATTATTGAGATTTAATTTTAATTAATGATTTTTCACTATCAAAAACAACATCAAATTTATTAAAAAAAGGATAACCAAAAACCCATCTATCATCATTTTTCATTTCTTCAATTTCAAATTGATTTTCTTCATTATTAATTGAAATAAATAAATCATTTAATTTAAATGATAAATTCCATTTTCCAAAAAAGAATTTAATAAGACCTAAATTCTCTTTTGTAAATTCTTTTTTACAAATAATTTTTATTGTCATTGTTGAATTTTCAATTTTACAAAGATGATTATTTAAATAAGAACTAAAAATTTCAGTCTGAAGATATTTAAAAAATTTTTTAGGAGAATAAATTTTATTTGCTCCAGGACTAAAAAAAACAATTTGTGTCTTATTATATATTTTAGTATTTTCTATTTTTTGTTCATTATAAAAAATAATACCATTTAAATCTAATTCATAACTACTTCCTTGTGTAGAAATAATTTTTCCAGTTCTAAATGTTTTATTTTTAAAGTCAAAATATTCACCAATAATTAAATTATTTTTAATAATACCAAAATTTGTATTTAATATTTTTTTTCTATTTTTTAAAGCATTTAAAAATGATAATTCACTATTATTTCTAAAAGTTCCTAAACCTAAAATTCCAACATAATTATCATTATCTTCAAAATCACCACTTTTAATAATATAAAAATTAAAAAGATTTATTTGTGATTTCGGTTCCAATTCCAAATAAAAATTATCTTTTACTTTTTCACCTCTTAATTCATAATCTTTATATGTTAAAAAATTGTTTTCTGATTCCTTCAGGAATGTTTTTGATTTCATAGATATGAAACCACCTGTTTTATATTGTTGATCAAATACAAAACAAAAATTAGAATTTGTTACTATTTTAAAATTAAAACATTGAGGTGGAGAACCTAAACAAACTTTTATTAAAGGTTGATTTTTATTAGAATATTGAATAGGAATTTTTAATACACTTGCTAAATTTCTTAAATTATTTTCTTTAGATAAATTTACAAAAAGAAATATTAATAAATGAAAAATTTTCATTTTTTAATAATAAAATATATTATAAAATATTATAAATTAATTTTTTCATATTAAAATTAAAAAAAAAAAAAAATGAGTTTTCAAAATAAAAATCCTTTTGAACTATTAAATGAAGAAATAAACACAGATAGAAATAATTTAATAAATACTAATGAAAATAATAATGAAGATAAAGAAAGGATAAAAAAACTTTCTGAAGATCTTGCAAAAGAATTAGTTGATAATAAATCTGTTCTTCATTATAGTTCATCCATAAATCATGGATTTTCTCATGATTATGTAAAAAATTTAGAAGATAAATATTATATTCTTAAAAGAGAATTTAATACAATTGATAATAATGCAGATCATAAATTACAATTTGAAGAAATTGAAAAGTTTTTTATAAATAAAACAATAAATAATAAAGTAATTGATAAGAATTATATTGAAAGATTATTTAAATTATTAGATAAAGATAAAGATAGTCAAATTTCAATAGAAGAATTTATATTTTCATATATAAAATTAGAAGAAAAATTAAAATTAAAAAAAAAAAAATTACAAAATATTTTAGATGATTTGAAAGAAAATTTAAAACAATATTTAGAAAGATTAGAAAAATCAAAAAATGAAATATTAAACAGAGATGGAATATGTGAAAATGCATCATTAAGTATAACAGTATTTGAAGCGAAAGATATAATACCAAAAACTAATTTATCATCTCCAAATACTTTTGTAGTATTTTCAGTAGAAGGAAAAAAACAAAAATCAAATATAATAGAAAATTCACTTAATCCTCAATATTTTGAAGATTTCACATTTCCAATATCAAAAAGAGGAGAAACTTTAAGAGTAGAATTATATGAAAATACAGATTTAGAAAATCAATTAATTGGTTATGTTAATATTGATTTAGTTTTATTAGAACATCAACAAAAAACTGAAATTTGGTATGCTTTAAAATTAAATAATGATATTGATGAACAATTTGGTTCTATTCACTTAAGATTAAGATATATTTATAATTGGAATAAATATTATAATGATTTAATTGCTAAAACTCAATTACAAATAAAGAGATTAAATGAAGATATTATTGAATTAAATAAATATATTCAATTATTTAATGAACCTTTTGGAATTATTTTAGCAGGAGAAATTAATAGTATAATTGAAAAAAGAGTATTTGAAAAAAGTGAAGATATTTTAGAATATATTACTTCTGAGAGAAAAAGTATTTATGTATTAGAAAATTCTGAAATATTAAGAAAACCTTCTATTACTTTGAATCCAAGTGAAACTAATTATGTTAATTTTAATAATCAAACTGTTATATTAATTTATATTTGTTTAATTTTAAGTTCTTTGGAATTTTTAAATCGATGTGATTATTTAAGTTTGTTATTAATGATTGGTTTATATATTGTTTTAAAGAGAAATAATAAAAATGATACAGATACTTATTGTGAGTATTTGGTTAGAGGAGTTTTAATTTCGATTTTTTTTGATTTGTTTTATTTATTTTTAATTGGGGATGAATTTAGATTAAGTAGAGTACAAAATAAAGTTAGTTCTTTTTTAAGTTTTATTTTTTCAATTTTAAATTTAATTGGTAAAGTTATTTTGGGATATTTATTATGGGTTAGGAATACTAAAATGAAAATGATGAGAGAAAGTGAAACTGATAAAATTTTGAAAAATGATGTTAGGGCATAATATTTTTTTTTATATTATTTAAATAAATTAACTTTTTAATTTAATATATTTAAATATAAAATAATTTCAAAATTTTATATTTTAATTATCAAAATTAATATATATAAAAGTATTTTTATAATTATTTATTTTCTAAAAAATTGTTTTTAAAATTAAAAATTAATTTAAAAATGTCAGAATCAGATGAAAATACAGAAAAAACAATATTTGACATAATACTAGAAGATGATCCATTTCCAAAAATAAAAGCATACATAATCAAAAATCCTTCAAAAATTTTCACCGAACTCGAAAACGAAAACTTCACAAGTAAATAAAAAAAATAAAAAAACTTTATATAAAAAATAAATTAAAATTAGTACTCCACAAACTAACTTATTTAAACAAAGACGAAATTTTAATATACATAATTGAAACCTTAAAAATATATTACGAAGAAAAAGACAAAGAAAAAATAATATCATTCATAAACAAAGAATCAAAAGAAGATAAAATATCACCAATTCACTTTTCATCATTTCGAGGAAATACAAAAATATGTAATTACTTAAAAGAAAATGGAGCAAATATATTTAACACAAATAAAAAAGGTCAAACAGTTCTTCATTTTTCAGCATTAGGAAATCAAATATCAACATTAAATTATTTTAAAGATAAAATAAACATAAATATAAAAGATAATTTAGGTTATACTCCTCTTATTCAAGCAATAATTTCAGGAAGTGAAGATGTTGTAAATTTTCTTATATCATTAAAAGAAGTTGATTTAAATTGTCAAGATAATAATGGAGAAACTCCTTTACATTTTTGTATTTTATTTAATAGAGTTAAAATTGCAAAAAAATTATTACAAAAAGATGCTAGAATTGATATTATGGATAATAATATGAAAACTGCTAAAAATTTTGGTGAGAAACATAAAAATAAAGAAATTAGAAATTTATTTGAAAAAAAAGGAATTTGTGAAGAATTGTTTGTTAGACCTCAGATTTCTGAAAAGAAATGTAATAAAAAAAATGTTTTTGGATTTATTTTTTTATTTCTTTTTATTTATTCTATTTCTTTTGTTTGTATTATTTACTTGTTTAATTCTATTATTTTTTTTAACGTTTATTTATTTTCTTTTATTCTTGTTTTTTGTGTTTATTTTTATTTATCTTTTTCTAATCCTGGAATTAATATTGGACAAAAAATTGATGATTTTCATTTTTTGGAAAATAGAAATGAAAATTTTAATGATTATTGTCCTTATTGTAAAATAAAAAAAAAAAATAATACTAAACATTGTTTAATTTGTAAAAAATGTATTAATGAATTTGATCATCATTGTTTTTGGGTTGGTAATTGTATTGGAAAAAAAAATTATTGGGTTTTTATTTTTTTTTTATTTTTGATTATTGGAAATTTAGTGTTTAATGCTACTATTTTTTTTATAAGTAAATTTTAGTTTTTTTTATTTGTTTTATTATAGGTTTGTTTATTGGAAGTGAAGTTGATGTTGAAAATTTAGATTATCCTATTAAATTTGAGAAAGAAGAATGGCTATATTATAAAGTTACAAGAAGGATTTTTGGATTTATTTTATTTTTTATTTGTATAATTTTTGTTAATCCACTATAGTAAGAATTATTTTTTTTATTTTAAATATAGTAATTTATTAAGTGAACATTTAAATTCAATAAAAGAAAGGAAAAAAAAAGAAAAAATACAACAGAATGAAAATGAAAAATAGTTTTATTAAAATATTAATAAATAATATATTTTATTTTATTATAATAAATATAAAATTATAATTTTTTTATTCAAATTTTATTATTTTAATATTTTATTTCCCATTATTAAATAATAAAAAATATTTTTCCAACTATTAATTTATAAATATAATAATTATTTAATTAGAAAATGTTTACATTATTTTTTATAATAATAATATACATTTCAATAGTTAATTCATATATTAAATTACCATTGAAATCAACAATTCCAGATTTAAAAAATTTATCACCAAATGATTTCTACAAAACATATTTTTCAAATGAAATTTATTCAACATTAAATATAGGAACTCCATCAAAAAAAATAGATTTTCAAATTATGTTAAATATATATCCAATATCATTAATAAGTCAAGAATTTAAAGAGAGTAGTTCATCTTTTTATACTAAAGATAAAGATTATTCAATATTTTATAATACAGGTTTTAGAATGGGAATTAGAGCAAATGATAAATTTCAATTTAATGATATTTATTTAGATGAATTTAATTTTTTATATTCAAATGATTCAAATTCAAATAAAGGAATTTTAGGATTAAATTATATTGATAAAACAAATAAAGACTATGATAAGGGATTAATTTACCAATTAAAACAAAGAAATAAAATTGATTCATATTATTTTTATATTGAATATAAAAATGATAAAGAAGAAAATTTAATTCTTGGTAATTTAACTCATGAAATAAATTCAAAATATAAAAAAAATAATTTTATTGAACTTTCAAAACTAGGAACTTCAAATTATTATGAATTAAATTTTGATAGTTTATTCTATGGAAAAGAATTTATTACTAATCTACAATCAGTTATTTTTAGTTATGAGGAAAATTTTATTAAAGGAACTCTTAAATTACAAAATGTATTATTAGAAAATTTTTTTGAAACATATATTAAAGAAAATAAATGTTTTAGTGTAGAATTTGGCAAAGAAATGATTTCTTATTATTGTAATAAAGATGTTCAAATTGAAAAAATGAAAAATATAAAATTATTTCATAGAGAAGTTAATTTTACTTTTGAATTAAATTATAAAGATTTATTTAAAGAAGTAAATGAAAAATATTATTTTTTAATGTATTTTCAAAAACATATCCCATTTAGTTTTCAACTCGGAAAACCTTTTTTAAAAAAATATTTATTAGTTTTTAATCAAGATAAAAGAACAATTGGTTTTTATAAAATTATACCAAGTAATAATTCATTTATTGTATGGATTTTAATAATTATATGTTTTATAATTATTTTATTATTAGGAAGTTATATTTTAATATATAGACCTGGAAAATTTAGAAAGAAAAGAATAAATGAAATTGAAGATGATTATGAATATAATGTACAAAATTATAAGAATTTAGCTATTAATTAAATTATTTAAAAAATTACACAAACAAAAATTTCAATTTAAAATATTAAATTAATAAAATTATGTTATTTAACATAAAAGAACAATTTTTAACAAAAAAAATATCAAATATTTAAATAAAAAAAATTAAATATTTTTTCAATTATCTTCATCAATAATTTTTTTCATAACAAATAACAATTTAGTTAACAAACTAGTTTCACTTTGTCCAATAGTAACAGTATTAAATAATCTAAAAATCAATGATTTACCTTCTTGTTTTTCATTATCAATATCAAATCCAGTACCTTTAACAATATCTTTAATTTTTTTTTTAGTAAGATTATCAACTTTAATAATAATATTTACAACAATTCCAGTACCAACATATTTAATACTTGAAGTAATAAAACCTAAATAAGGATTATAATGATATTTTATTCTTTTAATAAATTCATTATCAATTTTTAATAAACGAACAAAGTCATGATTTAAATTTTCATCTGGATTTTTTATTTTTAAATATATTTTTAAATGTGCTATATCATTAATAAAACCAAAAATATTTTCTTGTTCAAATACTATTAAATCTCTATTTTTAGGATAATCTAAATTTAAATTACTTTCTTTTAATTTTTCACTATGTCCTAATTTTAAATCATTTTCTTTTAATATTTTATCAACTTGTTTTTTATTTTTTGTAAAAGAATAATATTTAGCAAAATCTTGTTTAGAATTCATTTCATTAATTGTATCTATAATTATTTTTTCAGTTTGTTCATTTTGATTAAAACTACTTGCAGAAAATGGATAACCATCAATATTTCTTAATATAATAATATCAATTGATTTTACTTTTTTTAATTCTTCATTTGATAATTCAATCATTTCTTTTTGTGTTTCTTGTTCATGAATATGTTCTGTTGTTTTACAATTAAATCCTTGACTTTTTAAAATATATGAATAGAAAAATTCTTGGAATGCTAGAATTTCTGATTTACTTTGAAATAAAAGACCTAATTTTTCTATTATATCTCCCTTTTTAATTGGTGTTATAAAATCATTTATATTTGAACCTGTACTTGAAATATAATATTTTACTTCATCAAATGTATCATTATATGCTTCTTTTAAATATTTAAATGTTGGGGAATCTACATTTGGTAAATTAATTTTTATTAACGATAATTTTTTTCCATCTTTATTATTATTAAATATTCTTGATAATCCTGCTAATTTATTTAAATAAAGAGTTAAAAAAGAATAATTTTTTTCTGTTATTTTACTACTTTCAGAAGTTAATAATTTAACATCATTTCCTTCTTTAATAATTTCACATCTTTCAAATTTTAAACCATTAATTAATTCTTCAAAAGTTGCACCTTCTAAAATTTGCTTATTAGTATTTTTTAATATAATTTCAGCGGTAATTTTAAATCCATCACCTAACATATTAAGATCAGTAGTAATATAACCAAAATATTTATGTGATTCAAAAGGAATAGTCAAACCTAATTGTTGAATAATTTCACATATATTTTCATATTCTTCTTCAATATTTAAATCATCACCAAACATTGTTCTAATAATTTGAAAATGATCTGAAAAATTTAATAAAATAACAAAAGAATAATCACTATTTGTATATATTATTCTATGTTCTGGGAAAGAATGTTTTACTCCAGATGCATGAAACCATATTAAATCATAATTAATAGTATTTAATATTTTTTCAACTTCTGATTTATTTTCTTTATATGTTAATTTTTTTAATTTTGGAATAATATGTTCTGTTATTTTATTTTCAATTTCTGAATTTAAAAATTCTGTTAAATTTCCAATTCTATCATTTCCAGATGAATAATTATTAAAAGGATAATCTTGAATATTTCTTGAAAATGATAAATGAATTTTTTTAATATAACCTTTTAATTGAATTAATCCAATATCAGAATTTAAAACTCTATTATAATTATTTAATTTATATTCTTTTAATTCTTTAATTTTAATATCATGAACTTCTTCAATTATAGGATCAAATATTGGCTTATAAACATTTAAACAATCACTATCTGATAAAATACAACCAATTGGATCACTTGGTAATGATTCTGATATTTTTGATATTGAATTTAAATTATTTCCATATTTTGTTTTTTTTTTTCTTAATTGATTAAATTTTTCTCTTGTAAAATATTTTTTAAATAAACTTTTATTTAATTTATCAAATTTAGGATAATTACATATTGGATATGATTGAGGATATGGTTCTGGAATTATTAAATCAAATTCTTTTCTTTCATCTTCTGTCATTAAACTTGCTAAATATTTTATCATATATACATAGGGATGTTTATCCATTTCATGAAGTAAACTATTTAACATTTCACTTACTACATTTTCTATGTCGTAATCTTCTAAATATTGAATTACTTTTCTTTCTTTTTCTTCTTTTGATTCTTTTTTATCCATTATTTTGCTTATTTACTTTTTTAATATTAACTTATATTCTATATATTTAAAATATTTTTTTGTTATGAATTTTAATTATTTTTTTATATTAATTTAATAATTATTATAAAATTAATTATATTTATAAACTGTTTTATTAAATAATTTATTAATAAATTTTCAATAATAAGAGTTTATTAAATTAATTAATATATTTATTTATATATATATAACATAAATAAATTTATTAAATTTTAATTAATAAAAAATTAATATTTAAAAATAATTCATATGCTCAAAATATATAAATATACATTTTATTAAATACATAATATTTTTTTATATATCTCCATAAATCACTTTAACCATAATAGCTTTAAATTTTCTATTTCCTGAAGATGCAGATAATCTTCCAAGAATTGAAATAAGTAAAGCACTTATAAAAGATGCAAGATAACCTATTATTATACTTAAAATACTTGATTTAAAAAAGCTAGTTTGAGTATTTTTATAAACATAACAAAATAAAACTGTATAATATAAATAAAATAATTGTAAAATAAAATTAATAAAACAAAACCATACTACTTTATTATGTGATTTATTCATTTCTTTAATATAATCAATACTTTTTTTTGCTTCTTTATGTGCAACCATTTTTTCTAATCCATTATATCCTAAACAAAGATAATTTAAAGGAATTGTTAAAGCAAAATTAATTAAAAATGACAAAAGAGATTTTGTTATTTGATGCATAATAATATATTTAATTGTATTAATTGAATATAAATAAAAGTAATTATCATGAATATAAGACTCAGAATATAACATAGCATTAACTGTTATTGTTAAAGATATTGAACTTAAAATATAAACAAGTTTCATATTTTTCCTATTAAATTTTAAATGATTGAAAATTAAATTAATTATACTATTGTGATTTTTTAAAACTTGCCAATATAAAATATTTAATTCTTCTTTTACTTTAATTGTATATTTTTTTTTAAATCCTTTCTCATCTGGTTTATCATTAACTTGAGAATCAATTTGTTTATATTTTGTAATATTATTTTGTTTATCTTCATTTCTTATAACTGTTATTACACTTTTATTTGGATAATCATTTACAATTGAACCATTTTCTTTATTCAAATCTTCCTTATAAAATTTACTATGATTTAAATTTTCTATATTAGTTTTTGAATTATGAGATAAAATTGATGCTGAATTATCTAAAACAAATGATGAACTTGATTGAATTTTATTATTATTTTTATTCTGATTTTTTAATTTATTTGATTTTGTTTTTTGTAAAGAATTATTTTTTTTTGATGATATATCATCAGAATTATCTTTTTTGTTTATTTTTGAATCATGTTCTTTTACAAGATTTGCAACTTCTTTTCTAATAACTTTTACACTATATAAAAAATATGATATTTCTAAAAAAATAGATATAATAAAGAAAAAAAATTGGAAATAAAAACCCCAATTTTTCTTTAAATTTTTAATTTTAAAGAAATCTTTATAACATTTTGCAATATTCAAATTAGTTTTAGGTAAAGCCTTAGAAAATGAATTATAATTATCAATATAATTAACATTTACATCTCTATCAATATCCATTTCAGTTTTAACAACACATTCACAAATACTTCTATTAGTTTCAAAATTTGGTCCAATATAAGTACAATTATCTTCACATAAAGTATAATTTAAATAATAAATATTTCTTCTATCTTCTAAAGTAATATCTCTTTTTTTTTCAGGAGTATATGGAGTACAAATATCATTGTAAAAAGACTCATTTGAATTAAAAGGATCATATCCACTTCCCCATAAATTTTTTATTTTATTATAAAAGTTATCATCCATTTCTAAAGATGAAAATGGATAATCAAGTTGAATTAATATGTTATTATTTTTACATGGAGTTAAATCAATATTTATTGCTTCTTCATTTCTTTTTATATGAATTGCATATTCAGTATTTAATACTATTTTATTATTAATTTTAAAATCATATTGAGTTACATATAAATCATCTTCTGATTTTAAAGCTGAAATATTGATTAAAATATTTTTACATTTTAATAAATTTACAGCTGTTGCATTTCTAATCAAATTTATAGAATTTTCTTCTTTATAATATCTAAAAGAAAATTCTATTAAAGAAATTTCGTTATTTTCATTATTATTATTATCTCCTGTTTCTGTATTATTTATGTTTGTATTATTTGATGTACTTGTATTTGTATTATTATTTATTATATTTACAATAGAGTTTTTAATTCCATTAAATGACATTTCATTTACATCTTTATATTTATCCATTGATAATATTAAATTTGAAATTTTTATAATTGTTTGAAGGTTATAATCGAAGTCTGTAAAAGTCATTGATTCTAAATAATGTGATAAATGTTTTACTCCTTTTGAATCTACTGTTAATATTAAATTAGCTGTTAAATCATAGCATTTTCCTGATAATAATTTAATTGAATATTCAGGGCAAGAAGTATCTGTTGAATGTTCAGATTGCTCCTCAGTTTCAGTTTCACTTGAATGTTCAGATTGCTCCTCAGTTTCAGTTGTTTCACTTGATTGTTCTGAATGTTCTTCAGTTTCTGTAGATTCACTTGATTGTTCAGAATGTTCCTCTGTTTCACTACTCTCACTTGATTGTTCACTATGTTCCTCAGTTTCAGTTGTCTCACTTGATTGTTCAGATTGTTCCTCATTTTCACTTGTTTGTTCAGTATGTTCTTCAGTTTCAGTTGATTCACTTGATTGTTCAGTATGTTCTTCAGTTTCAGTTGATTCACTTGATTGTTCTGAATGTTCTTCAGATTCTGTTGTTTCACTTGATTGTTCTGAATGTTCTTCAGTTTCAGTAGATTCACTTGATTGTTCTGAATGTTCTTCAGTTTCAGTTGATTCAGTTGATTGTTCTGAATGTTCTTCAGTTTCAGTAGATTCACTTGATTGTTCTGGATGTTCCTCAGTTTCAGTTGATTCACTTGATTGTTCTGAATGTTCTTCAGTTTCAGTAGTTTCAGTTGATTGTTCAGAATGTTCTTCAGTTTCAGTAGATTCACTTGATTGTTCAGAATGTTCTTCAGTTTCAGTAGTTTCAGTTGATTGTTCTGAATGCTCTTCAGTTTCAGTAGTTTCAGTTGATTGTTCACTATGTTCCTCATTTTCAATTGATTGTTCACTATGTTCTTCAGTTTCACTTGATTGTTCACTATGTTCCTCAGTTTCAGTTGATTGTTCACTATGTTCCTCAGATTCTGTTGTTTCAGTTGATTGTTCACTATGTTCCTCAGATTCTGTTGTTTCAGTTGATTGTTCAGATTGTTGCTCAGATTCAGTTTCAGTAGTCTCACTTGATTGTTCAGATTGTTGCTCAGATTCACTTTCAGTAGTTTCACTTGATTGTTCAGATTGTTGCTCAGATTCACTTTCACTTGTCTCACTTGATTGTTCAGATTGTTGCTCAGATTCTGTTTCACTACTTTCAGATGAAGGTTGAGATTGTTCACTAGATTCAGATTCACTACTTTCAGGATCAGTCTCTGTTGATTCATGTGAACCAAGTGTAATATCTTCTTCTGCATAAATATATTGTCCATCTTTTCCAAGTATATATTTAATTGTTAGAGATTCAATAATATAATAAAAATCATTATTATTTACAGTAACAGGAAACTCATCATAATAATTAACTTCTTTACCGATTATATTTCCATATTGTTCATTATTAATCTGAAAAAAAATTCTATCACCATTAATAAATTCGATATCATTTATTATATTAACATTTTCAAAAACAATATCCTCACTAGAATGATCAAAAGTAATCCCACTCTCAGATAAAGTATAAGGAAATTCTTTAATAATCATATTTCCACTTTGTAAGTAAGCAATAATAATTTGGGAGGTTGTAGAATCATAAAGAAATTTAACATTACTAACATCACTTATACTTTCATCCAAAAATTGATTTTCTGAAATAATTTCATTACTATCAGAAAGAACATATTTAAAATTCCCACTACTAGGATCATAATAAGTAACTAACATTTTAAAAGGATCTTCATTTAGTTTAAAAATTGAAAAGCCATCTTCATTTATATTACAATCAAAAGACCCCAATGAAATAATATTTCCAGTTTTTCCAGTTTTTTTACTAGCTTTCAATATTTGTCCTACATTATTTTCTTGAATTGAAGCAAAATAAACTTCAGTCACACCATTATTAATTTGAATTACCCCAGAAGTTGGAATAGAAGGATTAACTAAATCATCAGGAATTTCAATAAATTCTGGATCTAAGTCTAATTCAAATACTGCTATTTGATTTTTTACACTTGTTGGTTTTTTTACATATAACATTGCAAATTGATTATTATTTGTTATTAAATCTGATGAATATGAATTTGTTGTAAAATATGATTTTGGTTCTACTTCGTCATCTTCTTCTAATGTGTCTTTTATTTTATATATTCCATTTGATGTAAAAAGAATTGGCATAAAAGTATATCCATAACGAAATGATGATTCTTCTGTTGGTAAATCTTGAAGTACAAAGGTATGATATCTTTTTATTAAAGAAATTATTAGAAATATAATAAAAATGGAGATTCTCATTTATTTTTTATTTTTTTTTAATTATTTTTTAATATAAAAAAAAATTACAAACTATTTTAATAAATTATTTTAAGTTTATATATACTATCTTTTTTGAAAAATATAATTTGTGAATAATAAAAATAAATAATTTTTATGAACTCGATAGTGTATTATTATTTTACAAATTTTTGCCTTTTGAAAAAAATGATAATTTTTCATAATATTTATCACCGTAGAGTAATGAAAAATGACAAAATAAATAAATAAATATTATATTTTATTACCATATTATATATAAACTATATAAAAATAGAAGAAAAAATATTTGAAAGAACAAAAACTACAATATTACAAGAATATTTATTTAACTTTTTATTTTTCTTTATTTTATATTATAATTATTAAATATATTATTCAGAAAAAGTTAGGTTTTTTTTGTATATATACTCTTTTTGGCAATAAGATTTAATAAAGTTAAGAAATGGATAAATTAGGAAAGAAAAGTGAATTCATTCACATAATTCAAAAATCAGAAAATATTAAAATTGTAGAACTAATAGGAGAAGGAGGATATGGTAGTGTATATTCAGCTAAAAACAATGGTAATATTTGTGCTATTAAATTTCAATGTATTGATATTAATGATAAACAAAAACAAAAAATGGTAACAAAGGAATGTTTAATATCAAAATCATTAATGCATAAAAATATAATTAAAACATACTCTATTAGACATAATAATATTCCATTTAAAAATGAATCCTTTGTTTTATATTCAATTTATATGGAAAAGGGATTATATCAAAATTTAAATGTTTTTTATAATTACTTTAAAAATTGTAACTTAATGAAATTGACTTTAAATCAAGAAAATTTTCTCTATTTACAAAAACCAAATTCTCTTTTAATTTCTTATTATGCAAATCAATTAATAGATGGTTTTAAATTTTTATTTGAATCAAATTTAGTTCATAGAGACATTAAATTAGATAATATAATATGTTGTTCTAACTTTATTTTAAAATTTTGTGATTTTGGTTTAGTAAAAAATGTAAAAAAAGAAGAACAATATTTTCATTTAATAAAATCTACATGGTCATATCAACATCCAGATGTTTATAAAAATATGCAAATTAAATTAAAAGATGCTTTTAAAAGTGATTATTTTTCATTTGGTGTTATCATGTATTATTTACTTTTTAACTCTTATTTATTTCCTAAAGAACATAGAAATATTATGAATTATGATTTATGTATTGATGATATAAAAAAGGGAAAAGAAAAAATTAATAATTCAATCAAACAAAATTTTATCGATAAAGAATTAGGAGAATTTACTAGTAATTTACTTAATGAAAAAATTGAAAATATTACTGATATTAAAACAATGGCTGATAATGAATATTTAAATAATCAAAGAAGTAGAATCAATAAAATAAAAAATATTAACCAAACTTTAGAAATTAAATTTTTTGTTGAATTTTACAAAAAGGAAAACTCAAATAAAAGAAGAATAAAATATAGATTATAGTAAAATTAAATTTGATTAATGAAGTCTGAATTGTTGTCTAAGTACGGATAATAAGATGATAAGAAAAGATATGATATGATATGATATGATATGAGAAAGAATTCGATAAGTCAAATTTAAAAATTAAACAAATATTTTTCCTAACACTCGTTCCAAAGACAATAATTTAACTTGGAATTAGATGAACACTAAGAGATAGATTATCTAAAAAGAAACTGAAAAAATAAAATAAAACATGAAAATACTCTTCAAATATAAAAAAATGAAATTAGACATATTTTATAACTTTAATTAAAAAAAGTAATAGGTTATTCAAAAAGATTGTAAATCATATAAAAAGAAACTCCTGTATTTGATATAATTACCTTTTTTATGATAAATATTTAAATATAGTTCTTAAAAAGTATTATAAAATAATTAATATTAAATCTTTTTTTTTTTAATAAAATTATAGTTAAGGAAATCTTATATCCAAAATCAATTATTATTTAATAAATAATAAATAATACAATAAATAATTTTTAAATATTAGTGGAAGTATAATCAAAAATATCATCAATTTCATTTACTCTTACTTTTCTTTTTTTTTTTAAAAATAAAGTAAACATATAAACTAAACAAGCAAGAATAATAACCAAAAATATAATTAAAATGATTGCAAACATTGAATTTCCTTTTTTAATTTGAATATTTGTATTATAAAACTCTATTTTTTTCCCATCACTATCAAAAATAAATTGATATTTTTTTAAAAAAGGTTTTCCAAAAACCCAATCATAATGTTGAGTAGGAGTAGTTTCAAAAATAATTAAAAAATAATAAAAACCCTCATGTTTAAGAAATAAATCATCCCCAGTTAAAGTATAATTAAAATTTAATTCCTTATGTAAAAATATTAAAGGTCTAAAATATTCTTTTTTAAATTTATTAATATAACATTTAAATCCATAAACATTATCTTCACTTTCCATATTAACTTCATATTGTTCACATGTTTTATTATTAACATAAGTATCATAAAATATTTTTTTAAAATCTTTTGGACCTAAAATTACACCATTTTCAATTCTTAAAATTGCTTTTGTTTTTAATTTTAATTCAGTATTATTATAAAATATTTTATCAAATTTAATTTCCCACATATTTGCATTTGTTAAAGTTTCAGTTTTTGTATTTTTTAATTGTTCTTTATTATAATTTTTATTATCAATATTATGTGGGTAATCTCCAATTAATAAATAACCATTATTCTCATTTTCATATTTAATACTCCATATATAGTTTTTTATTATATCATTTTTTTTTAATAAAGTAATAAAAGAATTATCATCTTTTGATTGTTTATGTGGTTTAATTTGAAGTCCTAAAAAGCCTAAATAATTATCTTCTAATTCACTTTCTGATGATAAATAAAAAAAAAAATTGTTTACTGTTACTGAATTATTTTTATATGTTGGAAATTTAAATTTTTCTTCTGATTTATATCCTTTAATATGAAATGAAGGATTTATTTCTGATAATTCTTTTGATAATTGTTTATATGTATTTGATTTCTTTTCATTATATGTTGAATTTTTTATTTGACTTCCTGATATAAAATAATAATAATGATTAAATTTTATTATTAATGGTACTTTTTTTTCTGGTTCTCCAATTTGAAAATATACAATTTCTCTATTTTCTATAGGAACATCAAAATATTTTAATATTGGATTTTCTGTTTTAAAAGGAAATTTTAATATATTTTGAAAAGTAAATTCGAATATGAAAAGAAAAAATATAGCTTTCATTAAAAAATAAGTAAAATATTAATATAATTATTAAAATAAATTATTATTTAATATATATATTTGATTTTTTTTAATGAATTTTCCTTAATTTTAAATGTATTATTTTTTGAAATTAAAAAAAACAAGGTTAATAAAAAATATCAATATTTTCATATATAACATATTCATATTTCAAAATTAGGTTTGAAAATGAAAAAATGTATAAAATAATTTGAAATTTCTTTGATACAATTAATTATATAAATTAAAGAATAATATCTAAAATTAGTAAAAAATTTTATATTTTTATTAAAAAACCTAATTAAAAAGAATTATAATTTATTCATTTAGTAATAAATCTATCTAAATTAATAATTAAGAAAAATTATATATTTTTTTATGCAAAAAAATTATTAAATTTTGTTTTTGAATAAATTATTAATGGAATCTTTTCCTTTTAAAATTAAATTAAAATTCAATGAAGATGAAGAAAATATTATTGAACCTCCAAATAGTTTTTTTCATTTAAATGAAATTATAAAAGAGAAATTAAATTTGGAAAATAGTTTTTTATATTATAATCCTGAAAATAAAGGAAAATTAAGAATTCAAAATGAAAATGATTATTTTCAATTT
>JAEEGL014962599.1_pt1 | contig 17690 bp, 12 predicted proteins | sample 9134231 | NCBI WGS metagenome assembly JAEEGL01 (sample SAMN16246548, study PRJNA631951) | gut metagenome | biome: gut microbiome; feature: rumen; material: fiber-attached | host: Bos | place: Iran: Karaj | collected 2018-10 | reverse complement strand
CGATACCCACGATATTCTCGTTCAAGCGGGTCATCGCCTCCCACCAGTAATTCTTGATGTTGTTCTTGAGCTGGACACCCATCTGGCCGTAGTCGTACACGGCGGCGAGTCCGTCATAAATCTCGCTGGACGGGAAAATGAACCCATATTCCTTGCAATGGGCCACCAGCACCTTGAAAAGTTCGTCCTGTGTCATATTCAATTATTTAGCTCGCAAAATTACGCAAAAAATTCCGGAAACGCGGCGCGGAGGGAAGGTTTCGCAATCTCGGCCAGGGGGATCTTCACGAAATCGCGCTCGCCGATTCGTGGATGAGGGATCGTAAGTTCCTTCAAATCAATTCGTTCCTTTCCGTAGAAGAGAATATCGATATCAATCGTGCGGTTGTGGTAGACACGCCGGCCGTCGGCACCGTACTCCGGAGCGTCGTTACGCCCGAGCGCACGCTCGATCTCCTTGCAGAGGCCCAGAATCTCCATCCCGTGCTCCTCGGGCGTCCCCTTCCGGAAGATCCGGTACAAGACACAGGCGTTCAGGAATTTGTCTCCCTTGAACCCCCAAGCCTTGGTCTCAATGATGCGCGAGAGGGCCGTATAGTGGCATTCGAAGGCCTTGTCCAGCGCAGCAAGCGCGGCCTGGATGTTCTCCTGGCGGTTTCCCTGGTTGGACCCCAGGCCCAGATATACGCTCACGAAAGCCATCAACTCAGTTTTTCGTAATCGTCCTCCTCGTAGTCCAGGCCCAGTTCCACGCGAGCCTCTTCCGACAGCATGCTCCGGTCCCAGACCGGGTCGAAGGTCAGTTCGATGGTGCAGCCCGTCACGCCGGGAACGCGCTTGACGCTGTCTTCCACCTCGTGCATCACTTCGTCGGCCATCGGGCAGTTCGGGGCCGTGAAGGTCATCAGGATGGACACTTTCCGGTCCTTGTCGATGTTCAATTCATAAATGAGCCCCAGGTCGTAGATGTTCACCGGGATCTCCGGATCGTACACTTGCTTGAGAGCCAGGATTACGTCGGCATACAGCGGCTGCAGGGCGGCGACGTCCTCCGCCGTGAGTACTGCGGGGGCTTTCGGAGCGGCGTCCTGCGCCATCTTCTTGATAGTTTCAATCATCGAAACCAGGCCGTTGGCGCGCGTCGGGGACAGGTTCTCGCGGAGGCCGATCTCGTTCACGAAACCGAAGTCATCCGCCGCAATCTCCTCCGGCGTGCGGCCGGAATAGACGCTGATGAGGAGCGAGATGATGCCCTTGGTGATGATGGCGTCGCTGTCGGCCCGGAAGTACAGTTTTCCGTCCTTCAATTCGCAGTCCAGCCACACGCGGGACTGGCAGCCTTTGATGAGCTTGTCCTCCGTCTTCTCCTCTTCGGGATAGGCGTCCAGCGCCTTCCCCAGCTCAATCAGGTATTCATACTTGTCCAGCCACTCGTCGTACATCGAGAACTCCTCGACGACCTGTTGTTTCTTTTCCGCTAAGGTCATACCAACATCGATATCGCTTTATTCAAACTGCTAACGAAATATTCAGCCTCCTCCATTGTATTGTACGGGGCGAAGGACACGCGAAGCATCCCGGTCACGCCGAAACGGTCCATCAACGGCTCGGCGCACATCTGTCCGGAGCGGACGGCAACGCCCAACTTGTCCAGAATAAGGGCCAGGTCTTCGTGATGCGCGCCCTCGACGGAGAAAGAGAAAAGCGGGATCTTCTGCACCGTTCCCCGTGGAACACCATAGAGGTGAATGCGGGAATCCTTTGTCAGTGCATCGAGCAGATACTCCGTTATATTTTTTTGGTTTTCAATTACTTCCGGGTCGGTTTTGAACGACTGTGCCAGGGCTAGCGCCTCCTGGAGCGCCGGAACGGCATTGAAATTTTGCGTTCCCGCCTCGAACTTGCCGGGGACGGGCGCATATGTGGTTCCGGAAAACGAAACTGTCTCGATCATCTCCCCGCCTCCCATATACGGGGGCATGGCCTCCAGCCACTTTTTCTTCCCGTACAGGACGCCGGTTCCGGTGGGGCCGTAAACCTTGTGTCCGGAGAAGGCGTAGAAATCACAGTCCATCTCCCGGACGTCCACTTTTTCGTGGACGCTCCCCTGAGCGCCGTCCACCAGCACCGGAATGTCGTGAGCGTGCGCCATCCGGACGATTTCCTGTACCGGATTTACAAGGCCTAACACATTGGAAATGTGAGAGATAGCTATGATTTTGGTGCGCTGAGAAATCAGTTTTTCCAGAGAGTCGGCCTGCAGGGCGCCGAATTCGTCAATCTCAAGGACTTTCAGGACCGCCTTTTTGCGGGAGCAGAGCAGTTGCCAGGGAACGATGTTCGAATGGTGCTCCGCGACCGAGACGATGACCTCGTCCCCTTCCCCAATGAAGGCTTCCCCGAAACTAGAGGCAACCAGGTTGATGGACATCGTCGTCCCGGAGGTAAAGACGATTTCTTCCCGGGAGCCGGCGTTGAGAAAATCGCGGACGGCGTCCCGGGTCTTCTCATATTCCTCCGTCGCATCCACGGCCAGCCGATGAACGGCACGGTGAATGTTGGCGTTGGCTTCCAGGGCGAGCACCCGCTCCTTTTCCAGGACGGCCAGCGGACGCTGGGCCGTGGCCGCATTGTCCAGATAGACAAGCGGCTTTCCCCACACGCGGCGGTCCAGGATCGGGAACCGGCTTCTGATTTCTTGTACGGTCATTGCTCTTTGATAAGTCTGCAAATTTACATATTTTTGCGATATGATAGAGTATATTAAAGGACAAATCATCGAGCTCACGCCCGCAGAGCTCATCCTTGAATGCGGCGGCATCGGGTACAGCATCCTTATTTCGCTCCAGACCTTCGAAGCCCTGCAGGGCAAGAGGGAAGCCGTCGCCTACATCCATCATTATATCCGGGAAGACGAAGAACTCTTCTACGGTTTTGCAACCAAAGACGAGCGGGAATTGTTCCGGCTGCTGATCGGCGTATCCGGCATCGGCGTCAGCTCCGCGCGCATGATGCTTTCCTCGCTCACGTCCGACGAAATCCGAAACGCCATCCTGTCGGAAGACGTCAACCGGATCAAAAGCGTCAAGGGAATCGGCCTCAAGAGTGCCCAGAGACTGGTTTTGGAGCTTAAGGACAAGATTGTCAAGGGTGCGGGATCAGACACCGGAACCATCTTCAAGGCCGACACGAACGCCCTGGTGGACGAGGCTACAACCGCGCTGGTCATGCTGGGCTTCTCCAAAGCCGCCATCGGGAAAGTCATGCCGGCCATCCTCAAAGACAACCCGCAGGCCCGCGTCGAAGACATCATCAAAGCGGCACTCAAGAAGCTTTAGTGTTCCACGTGGAACAAAATCACCTTCCGAAATAAACCAGAAGAACGGAAATATCTGCGGGAGAAACCCCGGAGATACGCGAAGCCTGGGCAATGGTTTCCGGCTTATAGCGCTTTAATTTCTGCCTGCACTCAATTGAAAGCGACTGAACGCGGTCGAAATCAAAATCAGAGGGGATCTTGATATACTCCAAACGATTGTTCTTTTCGGCTTGCTGCTTCTCACGCTGAATATAGCCATCATACTTGATGGCAATTTCTACTGATTCAACCACGTCCGGAGAAAATGTTCCACATGGAACAATTCGCATCAACTCAGCCAAAGAAAGCTCCGGACGGGCAACAAGATCAGCAAGGCGGCGAGAATCTGTAAGGGGAGCAGAATCAACCGTGGCCAAATAATCATTGACCAAATCTGCACGAATCTTTATCGACTCACAGACTCCGGAAAGCCTCTCAACCTGCTCGCGCTTATGACAAACAGCGCTGTAGCGGGCCTCAGGGGCCAAACCAATTGCATGAGAACGTTCTGTCAGGCGGAAATCGGCATTATCCTGACGCAGTAGAATACGGTATTCTGCGCGTGAAGTAAACATTCGATAGGGCTCGTCCACACCCTTATTGATCAGGTCATCGATCAGAACGCCAATATATGCCTCGTCCCGGCGCAATACAAACGGATCTTGTTCGGACACTTTCCGGTGGGCGTTGATTCCCGCCATAAGGCCCTGGGCCGCAGCTTCTTCGTAGCCTGTGGTTCCATTGACCTGCCCGGCAAGGAAAAGGTTGTCAACGACTCGTGATTCCAGGGAATATTTCAAATATTGCGGATCGAAATAGTCGTATTCGACCGCATAGGCAGGCTTGAAAACAACCGCCTGTTCCAGCCCAGGAATGGCATGCAGGGCCTCTAACTGCACTTCTTGAGGCAAGGAGGAAGAAAAACCTTGCAGGTAATACTCCGGATTGTTGCGACCTTCCGGCTCCAGGAAAAGCTGATGGGAGTCCTTGTCAGCAAAGGTGCGGAGTTTGTCTTCAATACTCGGGCAATAGCGCGGACCGCGGCCATGTATCACGCCGGTAAAAAGTGGAGAGCGGTCGAAACCGGTACGAAGGATGTCATGGACCTTCTCGTTCGTATGCAGGATATAGCACTCCATCTGGGGCGCGCCGGCCTGGATAGCTGAGGGAACATCCAGGAACGAGAACCGATCGGGCGAGGGGTCGCCAACCTGGACGGGCAAAGAAGATAGGTCAACGGAACGGACATCAATCCTTGGGGGAGTCCCGGTTTTCATCCGCTCGGTCGGAATACCCAAAGAGGCAAGCTGGTCCGAGATTCCATAGGCGGCCGGCTCACCGATACGCCCGCCCTCGAACGAATGCGTGCCGATGAACATGCGACCGTTCAGAAAGGTTCCGGCGGTCAAAACAACCGCGCGAGAATGGAATTCTGCCCCCGTAACCGTACGGATGCCCGCCAAAACGCCATTCTCAAAGAGAAGATTGGCGGCAAAATCGGCGTAAATGCTTAATTTACAATTACTTAGCAACACCTCGCGCCATTTCAGCGAAAAAGCGAGTTTGTCGCATTGGGCACGCGGACTCCACATCGCCGGACCCTTGGATCGGTTAAGCATCCGGAACTGAAGGGTCGCAGCATCCGTAACCACGCCGGTCCACCCGCCAAGCGCATCTATCTCCCGGACGATCTGTCCTTTGGCAATTCCTCCGACGGCCGGGTTGCATGACATCTTCGCCAGGCCGTTCAGGTCAGGGGAGACCAGAAGCACGGACGATCCAAGCGAGGCCGCAGCCATCGCCGCCTCGCAACCTGCGTGCCCGCCACCGATAACGATGATGTCGAAAGAGGAAATCATACCAGCTCCCGAAGCGAAAGATAATAATTCTCCTTTGCGCGCATCTCGGCAATGTCCTCCTGGGTATGGTCGTCGTACCCGATCAGATGCAGGACGCCGTGGACAATAACGCGGTTCAGTTCATTCTCGAAATCGGTACCGTAGAACCGCGCATTCTCCCGGACCGAGTCAACGCTGATGAACAGGTCACCGCTCAAGCGGTCGCCCTCACAGTAATCAAACGTAATGATGTCCGTGAAGTAATCGTGCTGAAGGTACTTCATGTTGACATCCAGAATGTAATTGTCCGAGCAAAAAATGATGGAAATGTCGCCCAGGCGACGGATTTCACTCTCCGCCACCAGCTTGAGCCAGCGATTCGTCAGCCGCTTTTCCTTGAAGTTGAACTTCGTGTCTTCGGTATAGTAGGAAACCATCAGCGTTAGTTTTCTGCAAATCTACAACGAAAATTCGGACTGCTGAAAAATAATGTGTAATTTTGCAAGATTGAATCAGTTAGAGGATTTAGAAGAAGGAATGAGTCAATATAAGACCGAGAAAGCCGTTTTCGTAGGCGTCGTCCTGGAAAAAGGGGGAGAAAGGAAGGTCCAGGAGTACCTGGACGAGCTCCAATTCCTTGCCGAAACCGCCGGAGCGATTGGCGACAAGATGTTTCTCCAGCGGATGGACCGACCGGACAAGGCCACCTATATCGGCACGGGGAAACTCCAGGAAATCAAGGCATACTGCGAAGAAAACGAAATCCAATACGTCATCTTCGACGACGAACTTACGGGCACCCAGCAGCGCAACATCGAAAAGATCATCGAATGCAGTGACGTCATTGACCGGACCAGCCTGATCCTTGAAATCTTTGCCCAGCGGGCCAAGACTTCCTATGCGAAAATGCAGGTGGAGCTGGCTCATTATCAGTATATGTTGCCGCGACTGGCCGGCATGTGGACGCACTTGGAGCGGCAGCGGGGCGGCATGGGAACCCGAGGCGGTATGGGTGAAACCCAGATCGAGGTGGACCGCCGTATCGTCAAGCAGCGCATCTCCAAGCTCAAGGAGGACCTGAAGAAGGTGGACCGCCAGATGGCCACCCAGCGGGGGAACCGCGGAAGCCTGGTACGCCTGGCGCTGGTCGGCTATACGAACGTGGGCAAAAGCACCTTGATGAACCTTCTCGCGAAGTCCGATGTTTTCGCGGAAAACAAGCTCTTCGCCACCCTGGACACAACCGTAAGGAAGGTCGTCATCGAAAACGTCCCCTTCCTGCTGTCGGATACCGTCGGCTTCATCCGGAAGCTGCCCACGCAGCTGGTGGAAGCCTTCAAGAGCACCCTGGACGAGGTCCGGGAGGCCGATGTCCTCGTGCACGTGGTGGACATCTCCCACCCTGACTTTGAGGAACAGATGCAGGTGGTGGAACAGACCCTCCGCGACATCGGAGCACAGAACAAGCCCGTCTTCGTGGTCTTCAACAAGGTAGACGCCTATACCTACGAACCCTACGACGAATTCTCCCTCACGCCGAAAGAGGCCCGGAACCGTACCCTGGACGAGCTGAAGAACAGTTGGATCGCCCAGGAGAAAACCCCGTGCATCTTCATCTCCGCCAAGGAGAAGATCGGCATCGACAAGCTCCGGAACGACCTGTACAAGATGGTGGCGGAAATCCACGCGGGCCGTTATCCCTTCGACAATTTCCTATGGTAATGAAACGATACTTGATCCTGGCGTTGGCCCTGCTTTCCCTAGCGGGAAGCGCCGCGGCCCAGGAAACACAACCCAGCCAGGTGTTCTCCGGGATCTTCCGGGGAAAACTGCCGAACACGTATCCGTTCAAGTACAACGGCAACTATTTCTGGTCCCAGAAAGCCTTTGAGAAAGGATCTGTCCTGTACAACGGGAAACAGTATGACAACGTAAGCCTCAACGTGGACGCCTACGCCGGAGAACTGCTGGTCCGGCCGATCGAGGGCGTGAGCGCCATCTCCGTCTTCAGGGACCAGGTCGCCTGGTTCACGATGGGAAACCGGCGGTTCGTCAACCTGAAATACCTGGGCTGGGAAGACACCCCCGAAGAGTACTACGAAGTCATCCGCGACGGTGAGGTCCCCCTCCTGCGCCTCGTCAAAAAGAAAATCCGATTCGAAACGGCCACCACCGCCCTGATGATGCTCGGCTACGAGGACCCCGACTACGACTTCGCCGTCACCACGTTCTTCCAGATCGAAGAAACCTTCTATGCCCTGGAGAACGGACATCTTAAAAAGCTCCGGAAAAGACAGCTGGAAAAGCGTCTCCGGAACGAAGCGGGCGCACCCTCGCTCGGCATCGAAAACGTGGTCTGGCACAACTTGTCGCCCGAAAAGCCGTCGGGAACGGTTGCGGCAGCCAATCTGCCCGGAACCGGTATCGGTCTGCCGGACAATTACTTCTCCAGGCAGGAGAAGGATACTACGGTCGTACAGTACGTAGACAACGCAATCCTCGCAACCTACCGGAATAAAGTTTACACCGTCGGTGACGCCACCCTGGACAAAGGACAGGCGCGGAAGTATGTCAGCGGAACCGTCACCGAAGCGGAGACCGGCGAGCCGATGTACGGGGTGGTCGTCTATGACGACAGGACCAAGAGCTATGTGCGCACCGACCGTCGGGGCGCATACCGGATTTCCCTCCCCGGAGGCGAGAACATCTTGAATTTCAGCGCCGACGGAAAGGAAGACCTGGCCCTCCGGGTCATCGTCCTCTCCGACGGCGGGCTGAACGTGATGATGACCGACCGGGTGACGATGCTCAAGGAGGCGGTGGTCTCGGCCGAAAGCATGGCCCAGCACCGCAGCACGGAAATGGGCGTGGAGAAGGTGAGCGTCAAGACGATGAACAAGATTCCGTCGGCCTTCGGAGAAGGGGACGTGATCAAGGCCGTGCTCACCCTCCCGGGCATCAAGAGCGTGGGCGAGGCGTCCGGCGGATTCAACGTCCGCGGCGGCTCGGCCGACCAGAACCTCATCCTTTTCAACGAGAACACGATCTATAACCCCACCCACATGTTCGGCATCTTCTCCGCTTTCAACCCGGACATTGTGGACAACATCGAACTGTACAAGAGTTCCATCCCGGCCGAATACGGCGGTCGCGTCTCCTCCGTCCTGAGCGTCGGGACCAAGGACGGCGACATGCAGAAATGGAAGGGCTCCGCCGGTATCGGCCTCCTGACCAGCCGCCTGCACCTGGAAGGGCCGCTGAGCAAGGGAAAGACCTCGGTCATCCTGGGGGCCCGCACCACCTATTCCAACTGGATCCTGAACCTCCTGCCGGAGAACAGCGCCTATTCGGGCGGCTCGGCCGGCTTTACCGATGCCAACCTGGGCATCACCCACCGGATCGACCCGGACAACACCCTCCAGGCCTACGGTTATTTCGCGACGGACCGCTTCTCCTTCGGCGGGGACACGACCTTCCGGTACGGCAACGTCAACGGTTCCCTGGCCTGGAAACACCGGACTGCCGATGACGGCTCCCTGCAGGTCAGCGCCGGCTACGACCGGTACACCAACCGCATTTCGGCCCATATGTGGGAGTTCGGCGCCTATGACCTGGACACCTACATCCGCCAGGGCTTCTTCCGGGTGAACCGGAAACGTCCTCTGGGTGACGCAAACACCCTCTCTTACGGCGTCCACCTGACCGGTTACGCCCTGGACCCCGGCATCATGACCCCTTTCGGGGATTTCTCAGAAGTCAAGGCCCGCAGCCTGGACCGCGAGTATGCCCTGGAGCCGGCCGCTTATGTTTCCGATTCGTGGAAGGCGTCGGATGTGCTTTCGCTCGAGGGCGGACTCCGGATGTCCGGATTCTATTCCCTCAACGGCAAAAAGATGTACGGCGCCCCGGAGGTCCGTTTGTCCGGCAAGTATTCCCCGGTGGAGAACCTTTCCTTCAAAGCGGGCGTGAACACGCTGACGCAGTATATCCACCTGATTTCCAACACGTCGGCCGTTTCGCCGATGGACACCTGGAAGCTCAGCGACGCCGACATCAAGCCCACCTGGGGCTGGCAGGGGGCCGCAGGAGCCTACTGGACCGAACTGAACACCGGCATCGACTTCTCGGCGGAAACCTACTATAAGGAGACCTACCAGGCCCTCGACTACAAGGCCGGCGCAACCCTGTCCATGAATCCGGATCTCGCCCAGGACCTCCTTCCTGTAAAGGGCCGCTCCTACGGCGTGGAGCTGATGCTGAAGAAGACGACCGGCAAGGTCACGGGATGGCTCTCCTACAGCTATTCCCGCGCGCTCCTGAAGGAAATGCAGGACCGCGGCAACGAGACCATCGCCGGAGGCAACTGGTACAACGCTCCTTACGACAAGCCGCACGAACTCAAGTTCGTGGGCAATTTCGCCCTCACGCACCGATACAGTTTCTCCGTGAACATCGACTACTCCACGGGGCGTCCGGTCACCGTGCCGGTCGGCGCATACTATTTCGGCGGAAAGTACCGGCTGGCATACTCTGAAAGGAACGCCTTCCGGATTCCGGACTATTTCCGCACCGACGTTGCCTTCAACATCGACCCCGGCCACTACCTGAAAGCCATCCTGCACACCACCATCACCCTGGGCGTCTATAACGTTACCGGGCGCAAGAACCCTTATTCCGTTTTCTTCCGGCCCGACACGTCCGGAAAGACACAAGGCTATATGCTGTCGGTTTTCGCCACCCAGATTCCCTATATCAACCTCAACATCCTGTTCTGATGAGAAAGTTCCTCTGTATAGCGGCCCTCCTGATATGCGCAGCGGCCTGCATCTATCCCTTTGACCCGGATCTGGGCGAAGCGCCGAAGGGGATCCTGGTGGTCGAAGGCGATATCTTCGTCGGCGGGACGACGATCATCCGCCTGGGAACCATGGAATCCATCAATTCCGGAGCCAGGCATTCAGACGCACCTTCCGGCATGACCGCGGAACAGGCGGCCGCCCACGTCTGGGTAGAAGACAGTGACGGCGGCGTCTATGAAGGACATCTGGCCGACAACAGGTCTCCGCAGTTCATCATCGATACGGAAAATGCGCCTGCCGACAAGGAATTCCGCGTGTGTGTCGAGATTTACGATGCCCGATACTCCAGCGACTGGTCCCCGGCTCTCCAGGGTCCGGAAATCAAGGATATCGTCTTTACCCCGAACGACCGGTCCGTTTTCGTCTGCGTCTCCCTGGACGGCGGTCCTGAGGCCACCGGGTATGTCGCCCTGTCCTATGACGAGACTTGGGAGTTCCACGCGGAATATACGCTGGAATACGTCGTTGATACAGCCTCCTGGACGGTCGTCATTCCCATGAATCCGCCCAGACAGGAAAATTACTGGTGCTGGAGAAGTTCCGACAACCACATCTCCTATCCCCTGGACTTCTCCGGGATGGGGAGCAACGGGGTCACCGCGTACCCGCTCTTCTCCTTCTATCGTTCCGACAACCGGAACCACAAGAAATACTGCGTGAACGTAAAAGCCCGGACAATATCCAAGAAGACGTACCAGTACCTGAGCCATCTGGACGAGACCTCCAGCGGCAGCGGGGACCTTTTCACCCCGAACCCCGGAGAACTTCCGGGCAACCTCCGCTGCGAGACCGACCCCGAGCGCCAGGTCCTCGGTTACATTACGGCCTCCCGGATCACCAGTAAGCGGGCTTTCATGGACAGCCGCTACCATATCCTCGTCAGGCCGGAGATCGGCGCCCTGTCCTTCATCACCCAGGACCTCTATCCCAACTATTACTTCGCCGGATACCTGCCGCTGGCGGAGAATCCGAACCACAGCACCGAGGACGACCTGGAGAGGCTGTATGGCTGGGGTCCGATGCGCTGTTACGACTGCGTCGCCGCCGGCGGAACAAAGGAAGAACCTGATTTCTGGAAAGAGCAATGAAACGATTTCTACTGATAATCCTTTCCCTGGCCGCCGTACTGTCGGCCCGGGCGGCGGGAGCCCCCGTCGAGCGCATCTATGTTTCCACGGACCGCGCCGTCTATATCGCCGGTGACGCCGTCTGGTGCTCGCTGTTCTGCCTGGACGAAAACGGCCGGTATTCGAACCAAAGCGCCGTAGCCTATCTGGAACTCGTTTCGACGGACGGAACGGCCGCTACGGCCAAAATAGCCCTGTTGGAAGGGCGGGGTGCCGGTTCTTTCCGGATTCCCGTGACAACGCCGACGGGAAATTACCGTCTCGTTGCCTACACGGCCGTCAATGCCGAAGAGGAAGGGACGCCCTGGCAGGCCGGTTCCCGCCTCCTTTCCGTCTTCAACACCACATCTACCGCCAGGATCTCCAACGGGGTGGACATGATGGAAGCCGGGGCCTACGAACGGCTGGAGGTGCCGGTTGCACCCCGGGAAGGGGCCGTGGAGCTGTCGATGGCGGCCCGCCTGCGCCGAAACGCTCCCGTCTCCCTGATCCTCCACAATGAAGGCGCCGCTGCCGACCTGTCCCTTTCCGTCTATCACGACGACCTGGTCCCGCCGACACCTGAAAACGACTTGGAAGACTTCCGGAAGGCCCTCCCGGCATCCATACGGCTCCGCCCCGGCGCCCGCGGCGTTCCTGAATATGACGGCGAGGTCATCTCGGCCCGGATTCGGGGAACGCGGATCCAGAACCCTGAAGACCAGTCGGTGGCTACCCTGTCCTCGGCCGGCGCCCCCTCGAACCTGTACATCGGCCGGACCGAAGGAGACGACCGGGTGTCTTTCTATACCTCCAACATCTACGGCAACCGGGAAATCGTCTGCGAGGTCTCCCAGCTGGACCGACGCGAAGGTTATATCGACTTCGAAAGCCCCTTCATCCGTCCCGAGGCGGAAGGAATCCCGAACCTGGTCCTGAGCCCCGCCCAGAAAGAGGCCCTGACGGCCCGGAAAGCAGCCCTGCGGGCGGAGAAGAACCTCCGCATCGACACCCTCACGACCTTCATGACCCACCGGAAAGACCTTCTGCTGGATGGAATTTCCTACCGCCGTTACCATCTGGACGACTACACCCGCTTCCCGTCCGTACAGGAAATCGTGGTGGAGATCCTCCCCGAACTCCGCCTTCTGAAAAACCGGAACGGACAATGGTCCCTCGAACTGTTCTACACCGACGCCGCCAATGCCCGGACGATTCGCTCCGAGTACATCCTGGTCATGATGGACGGCGTTCTCCTGAGCAATCTGGACGCTCTTGTCGCCTTCGATGCGATGCTGCTGGAAGACATCGACATATACCGTCAGCCTTTTGCCTGCGGCTCGCTCGTGTACAACGGCCTTGTGAACTTCATTACCAAGAAGAACTACGTCACCGCCCTCCAGTTCCCGGCCAACGTCCGGGTGCTTGATTTCCAGGGAGTCGCCTATCCGGTGGCCTACGGCGGTGCCGTCCCCGAAGGCGACGGTCCGGACCTCCGGCAGCTGTTGTACTGGCATCCGGCCCTGAAGCTGGAGGCGCAGTCCGACTACCGCCTGGAGTTCCGTGCTCCGGGCTACTCCGGCCGTTTCAAGGTCGTGGCAAAAGGATTCGCGGCCGACGGGAAGCCCGTCAGCCGCGAGTTTACGTTCGAAGTGGAATAGGGATTCCCGTCAATAAACGTTTCCGGTCACCGACTCGGGAACCGCGTCTATCTTTTTATAGGAATCCACTTCCTTTCCACCCGGCAGGTTGAGCGACAGCGTCGTTCCCTCCAGGGCCGCCTCGTAAGGGCCCCACTTGGTTCCGTCCGCATAGGTGCCGGAAAGGAGTTTTTCGTCCTTGTTCATGGAATAGGACCCGGTGAAATGGGTATATCGTCCTTCTCCGATCTTCTGGTACAGGTCAAAGGACCCGGACGCGGAAAAGACGAGATAGACGCTTACCTGCTCGCCGCCCACCATGGCCCGCGTGGTCACGGCGGAAAGCTCCCAGGAGCCCGTCACGTCGACAGCCGGATTCAGGTCTTCCGGCTCATTCCGGTGGCATCCGGCCAAAACGGCGAGAGATGCCAGTACAAACAGGATCTTCTTCATCATAACCATCCTCCCGTACCGTTGCCACCGTCCGCTTCGCGGGCGATGAGGGAAATACTTTGGGTCAGTTCCATGCCTCCGGGAGGATTGTTTCCTCCACCCACATGGTCACCACCGCCCACGGCGGTGATAGTGATCTTGCCGGAACCAATCGCCGTCGGGTGCACATACAGGCGTCCGAACTGGACGTATGCATAGCCGTTCTCATCCACCACTGCCGGATATTTGTCCGCATTGGTGGGAGAAACCTTCTGCAGGCCCATCGACGTCACCGCCGATTCAGGAACCTCCACCTTCAGGTAAGTCAGGCTCACGGAAGCCGTCCCAAAGGCAGAAGAAAGGTCGATCCACTGCTCGCGTCCAATCTGGGACGTGAGCGTGGGAAGGCCTTCGATGTGCATCATCAAGCGCCAAGCATCGATGGCGCCGGTTCCCATCTGATGATAGTAAGGAGCCATGCTGAAAGCGGAGTATCCGCTCAGGGACTTCTCTTTGGTGGCGCCAATCCGCTGGTCGATGTCGCTTACCGAAGCGAGGATCATCCGCTTGAATTCATCGCGGGAGAACGTCTTTCCCTGCTGCTTCGCATAAGACAGCGCCAAGGCGACAACGCCGCTCACATGCGGACAGGCCATCGACGTGCCCTGCATGTAACCATAATCTTCTCCGTAGATTTCTTTCGGAACCGTGGACAACACCATCGATTTTTCGCCAACGCCGTGATAGTATTCTCCGCCAGGAGCTGCGATATTACAGCCTGGGCCATAATTGGTATAGTACGCAGGCAGGTAATCCGGTCCGAAAGAGGACACGCTGATAATGTCATAGAACGCTCCGGGATAATGGGCGTATCCGTGGTTTTCGTTTCCCGCCGCAAAAATGGCGATGTTTCCATCCAGGACAGGATTGTTGTCGGAGGCCTCGAAATAATGGATAGCATCGATTTCCGCCGTTCCAACAGCACGTTTGTAGGCATTGTCGGAGGAGAATGCGGAAGAATAGCCATAGGAACAGGAGATGATGGACGCACCCATGTCCGCGGCGTACTTGATGGCGTTGGATACCGTTTTGGCCGTGCCTCCCCCCGCGCCCGAGAAGATCTGGCAGCTCATGATCCGGCATCCATCCCCGGAACCGGACCCTCCGGCAACGCCGGCAACGCCCTTGTTGTTATTGTTTACGGCGGCAATGGTGCCGGCGCAATGCGTTCCGTGACCGGAATCACCTACCCACTGGCGACGTTGCTCGTCGTAGTACCGTTCCGACCATGAAATCGGTCCGTTTGCATTGAAATTATACCCGTAAACATCGTCCACATAACCGTTATTGTCATCGTCGATTCCGTTATTCGGTGTTTCGCCCGGGTTCACCCACATATTGTCCTTCAGGTCGGGATGGTCATACTTCACACCTTCGTCCACAACGGCAACGATGATACCGGGGTCGCCGCAGGAAAGGCTGGACCAAACATCCTTCACGTTGATGTCGGCCCCTTTTGCGATATTGGTGGAATAAGCCTTGCTTCCCTGGTTGTTATAATGCCACTGGTCCATCAGCATCGGATCGTTGAACTTGTCCGCGGTGGCCCGGGTGGGATACTGCTCGACGGCAGGATAAACCTTGCAGTCCGATGCCTTGGTTGCCAGCATATTATACTCGACAACGGCTACCTGCTCCAGGGCTGCGGTCCGTAGGATGGCGTCGTCCAGGGCTGCGTCTTCTTTCAGGTTCACCACGAACCAGCGGTCCAGGCCGAATTGCCGTTCAAGGTCTTCCTTCCCGGAAAACGACTTAAACAGCGGTTCCACGGACAGGACTCCGTCCTGCTTTAATTCGGCCAGCTGCACATCGGATGGCCGGGAAGCTAATTTTACCAGGAAAGAAGACGTTTCCCATTCATCACCCAGGCACACCACTTTAGTCCGTGCAGAACCCGGGACGTCCACAACAGACGGCAACGGGTCCTGCCTGCAGGAGGACAGAATGGCGGCCAAGGAGGCGGCAATAAAGAAAAAACGGTGATTTCTCATCACATTTCTTTTATTGACAAGAGGCCCGGCGACAAAGCGCCGGGTCTCATTGTCATGTTAAAGATGGTCGGCGTTACTTAAGCACGTCGACGGGCTGGGGAAGACCGGAAACCTTTTCCTGTCTCTTGTGGGAAACGGTCACCTTTGCAGCGCGGGGCTGAGGGTCACGCTCGTACTTCACGACGGGCTTGTTCCAGCGCACGGCACTGGAAGACAGCGTTGCATCGGTCGGCTTCTGCGTGCTTGCAGGCAAGGCCGTCGGTGCCGGAGCCGGTGCTGCTGCACTCGGGAAGACAAGCTTGAAGGTACCCCGATTGTTTGCATAGTACCAGCCACCCAGATACACATACATCTCCTTTGTCGGGAACGTCAGGACACCATCGGCCAGTTTACCGGATTCCTCGGTTCGAATCTGTATCCAGCCATAATTACTGTTCACCAGCACGCCGTAATCCTGTGTTGCAATGAACACAGCATTCGGATCGTGTGCATCAATGACAACCTCTGCGTTCCTCCAATTGCCATTCTCATAAGGGGCCATATCTTCCTTGGACATGCCAAAGAAAGCTCCGGAGAGTTCCTGCTGGAAACCGGTAATCATATAGAGACCGGGATCGCTGGCTTCCTGATAGAAGTCGCAGGCAACCGTGTAATCCGGACGGTCGGAGAACATGTCAACGAAGAATCCATCGGTGAGAGTTCCAGTACCGAGGCTGTTCCAGACATACGGGAGCGGGTCGGTCTTGTAGTAGTCGTAGGCGAAGGCGTCGAGGTCACCGTTGGTCGCCCAGACAATGACATAGTATCCCGTCTTGCCCTTGAGACCGTCAACGACGTCATACAGACCGCCGGCGGCATTGACCTTTTCAACATCCTCAGCGGAAAGGGTGAACTCCGGCTTGTCACCATCGTCGGCCTTCACGGCGGCAAAGAGGGTCTCCGCTCCGTATTCTTCAAAAACTTCCTCTGTGAAGATGCCCATATGGACGTCCGTCAGGCCGGAACCGTAGATGCCGACCACGAAGGAATCATACTTGTGGAGTTCCCTGTAGCGCGCAGGGGTATCCTCGGTGAAAACATTGAGATCCACGGCGTATTCCTCGGAATCCTCCGCGGAAATATAGCGGAATGTGATCGTGGCGTCGGTCTGCGCCTCACCCTTCTCGTCATAGGCAACGGCCACGAACGTATAGTTGCCGGTCTTTTCAAGTTCAACCTCCAGGGTAGCGTACTTCACTTTTTCTTCCTCGTCCAATTCAAAGTCAGAGAAGGTTTCCACCTCTTCGGTTCCGGCTTTGATTCCCTCGAGCTTGCTGGCAAGCTGGGCGGAATTAAGCTCTCCCTCGTAGATGGCATACTTGATCTGATCGACGTCGACTCCGGCCTCCACATAGATCGGCGTGACACCTTCATCCGAATAGTCGGCTTCAAGTTCCAGACCATAATCTACGCGGACATAACCTTCGGCGATGGCAAGAGGAGTTTCGTCCCTGTAACCATACCAGCTGGTAGTCGTGTGAATCCAATAGGCAGCGTTGAAGATAAATCCGCCGTGACCATCATAGTAGCTGGGGTTGTAGCCGTCAGATCCATTGGTATACCTGTCATAGGAATCCTTATAATCTCCATTGCTCAAGCCCATGTCGGCACGCATGTGGAAATAGTCACCCATGTAAATCGGGTTGCCGCTGCTGGTGAAACCGGTAGGAGACGCTTCTACTTCAATCCAGTCGTATTCAACGTCTTTCACGGTAACCTTCTTGTTGGTGTACCACTTGAATTTAAGCTGAACATCGGTTCCCCAAGGGCCTTCTCCGTCAAGTTCATTTCCGGAGTAAACGGTCGTTCCACCGACGGTTTCGCAATAACGGACACCATCAACCTCGTAGTACTTGATATAGACATCATGAATTTCTTCAAAGAAAGCAGGATCGGAGAAAGTAACTTTCGCCTTCTCTTTACCATCTTCCTGCATGAAGTCCTTCATCTCAACGCGCATAACGGAGAAGTCGATACCCATAGCCTGGTCAGAATACTTGGCAGCATACTGATTATCCGTAATATAGATACTGGCAGTGTAGTTCGTACCCTCCTTGGCGGTAGGGAAGGAAACGTTGAATGTCGTTTCGGCCTGGCCGTCAGCAAAAGTAACGGGATCCAGCTTGAAGATACCGTCCTCGGAGAACTCGGAAACCACGGGAACCGTGATGCTTCCGCTGGTGTTCTTGCGGGCTACCTTAATTTCAATAACAGGATCCTGGACCGGGCTGTAGATATGACTTCCACTGGCATCCTGAGCCGGGAAGTAGACACCGTAGCAACCGTTCTCTTCCGGATCGCCGGGAGTAAAGGGATCCTTTTCCTTGGTGGAGCAGGAGAGCACGGCGAAAGCGGCTACGGTAGCTG